>Ga0065711_1006225_pt1 | contig 19353 bp, 12 predicted proteins | sample Hoacrofraction12_FD_59098 | JGI IMG/M metagenome (GOLD analysis project Ga0065711, IMG submission 59098) | Hoatzin crop microbial communities from Cojedes, Venezuela - Epithelial fraction 12 v2 (version 2) | ecosystem: Host-associated > Birds > Digestive system > Esophagus > Crop | place...
GAGACGCTGATGCCTCTGCCTAACTAATGCCCTTCTCTCTGCTGCCCTGGCACTTACACACACCACCGAAGCAGGAAGGCCCCTTCTGCTCGATTCTGTAACACCCCAAAAAGCCAGAACTGCTTCCGACACATCTCAGGAAGAGGTGACATGATGCTGAGTTACAACAGGAATCGAGGAGATACTGAAAAAAAAAAACCACCAACCCACTAACAGCCGACCCCCCCCCAATAACACACACATAGTCCCTCCAATTTCCAGTTGTTGTGATAGGAATCCAAGCTGCTATTGAGCGGACCCACAGCATGACTAACAACAGATTTAATTGCAGGTTGAGCCTCTGCTTTGTTAGTTCAGGCAAAGATCTAGAAAGCGGTGTTTTGGCCAGCCTGTCCTTGCAGGACACTATCTGCAAGCGTCTCTCAGATGAGCATAGCTGCGTGTAAGACCCTTCTCAAGGCATTTCTACACAGAGCAGCAAGATGCTCACATATGAATATAAGACACACCGCTTCCTGCAGCACAGGTTAATGAATGAAGAATTAATGATAATCAAATTGGACTCAAGTGTTTTAAAGAAAACCAAATTTTTCATTATCTTTGAAGCCTTTGAGCAGCAGCAGACTCACCTTTAGTGGGGACTCAGCAGCAGAAGCAACCCCCACATGCAGGGCTGCGTTCCATCCCTTGACGGCCTGCCAAGGGTGGGTACATGTTTTTGTCTAAGGACTGCACTTGTCTCCCTGGGCCAGATAAATACTTGGAAAAGAAAAGGAAACTCTGTACTGTCACCACACCCCATTTTCATGGAAAGCTAAGCTGCCAAGCAAAGCTCTCTTAGAAGAAGCTTTGCACCAAGAATACAAAAGGGGAAAAAAACAGTATGTTCTCCTGATTGCAATGACTTAATACAAATGTACCATATGATATAGGATACTGCTTAGTTTATGTCTTATCTTTCTTAAAAAAAAAAATAAATCCATGACTTCCTTTGGAAACCATCCATATTTCCTTCGAACGTGGGTTACAGTCTGGGCTTCCCAACTGGAAATACTCTGTCAAGGATCCGATTTTATGGATAGATTTTCATTTCTTTCAGAGAGTCAGGTAAGAGTCAGGTGTTTCAGATGGGAATTTTAAGGATGTCCACAGAACAGAGAGTTGTCACCAGTAAAGGTTTTAACTATAAGGGAAAGAAGATGGTGATCCATACCCACGTAACAGCGACTGTGCCAGCAACACACAGAGAGAACAGAGTGGAAAAGAGCCCCATGCCCTACACCATGGTACAGGCTACCTTGCCTGTGACTATTCTGCTCAAGAACCCCTCGCTGGAGCCTGCCATCCACCTAGTTTTCCTGTGCTTTAATTGAAGTATTTAATCATCTAACCCGAGGAGGCCATTTCTCATTTTGTCCATGGTTGGTCTCCAGGTTAGAACAGTGGCAGAGAGGAAAGTCAGCATGAGCGTGCTATCTTGCTATCTCTGCTGGAGACAACTAGAGACAACCCTGCCATCCGCCAAGCTTTGATGGTAAAACGCAAGCACAAAACATCCACACGCTTTTCTAGCAACACCACCCTTTTCTGATCAGACGCTGAGATTTCACTCCTTCCCCACTGCAATATCTTCCCTTCTTCACAGGCTCTAAAAAAAAATAACCCACAGGAGCCTTTCCACCACCCAGTACAACGGGTGCCCCTCCAGCCCCGTGGTGCCAGCCGCTGCTCTCGCGGATCAACGCGACAAGCTCCCACCTTCTGCAGGGAACTAACTGTCCTTTGGGGTGGCATTGTGAAGACACAAGACACAGGGACAACCTATGGATCATTTAGCAACAAGCTAATTCTGGCTTTGGCCTACTTACATAGATGGTGAAATACGTGCTTTTACAGCCATTTTGTTATCTTTAGGGAGGGCCTTAATAAAGCAAAGTTTGGGGGAAAAAGGTAGTATTATTAACTGGAAAAAAAACAAGTCTTCAAGCACATAAGGCTTTCTTCATGTCTGAACTAGATAAAAGAACACAGGTAGGTTTAGGATAAGCCCGAGCTCAGGTTAGCCATGGAAGGGACACACATGCACACAACCATTTATGTTGTTTTCTTTCCAAGCTCACATAAAAACTGACCTCGGTGCAAAGTTCTCATAGGGACAAGCAAAAATCATAACAAGCTCTCCGGAAGCAAAACTCTATGAACTCCAGAGTTACTGCAACTCCCTCCTACTTCTTTGCGACTAGAGCACATCATATCACCTGCCAAACTTTCTGTTGTTCACAGGAGAAGGTCAAAGTCCTTAAGAAGAAGAGATGTAGCAGATGTGTTTTGGATAAAGCTGCATTTTTGATCCAGCCACTGGCTTTATGAATGCCATTCTAATTACCTCATAAAATTTCACCAAGTTTTAATCCTACTCGTACTCCCAGCAATATACTTTCAGCCATATTTTAATTAGCTAGAGATGTAAAAAATCACTCTCAAAAAGCCTTCTCCAGACAACAAAACACCTCCAGAATACAGCACATACTTTGCCACAAAAATCCCCATGACACTTGCTCCTATAAATCCAGCCTTTGAGGTAGACAAGGACAGAGAGCAGAAAAGCCTTACCCTGAATTCCTGGGAACCTGGAACCACAGCCTCACACCTCACCTCCATCTTGCCCTGTTACTTAGCACTGCTCTGCTAGCTACAAATTTAAGCCCGAGTTTTCAGGTGTGACCCGTTCTCCTCCCTGCCAGACAGAGCCCTGTCCTGCTCCAGCTGCACTCTATCACGCAGCAGGAAAAACAAACCCTCAGCAGCCCAATGGTCTTGCCAATCCCACCCAGCTGATTTCAGTTGTGTTATCAAGCCCAACCAAGCCTTCCCCCCCTCTGAGACTCTTTTAGGTCAATTCCTGATTTCCAGTGAGTTACCACACCCATATTCTGGTTCACATAGTTTCAGGACTCGTTTACCTATTGGGTATCATTTCTGATTTATCATCCCGCAATATCTGAAATTCTTTTCCACTAAGGACGGCAGCAGCCACCTTGACTCTCCAGAGCTTTGACACATAACAAATTAAAACCGTGGGGTAATGGCTGTTTCCCTGACCCCGACAACTCATTACCTAGAAAAGAGCCTGCTATGCTGATGCCTAGAGGAGGATTCAAATATTCTCTGATATAGATTCATGTTATAGGCAGGGATTTTCAGAAAGAGTACAGAAGCTCCAAAAGATTATTTTTAACTATAAAGATGTAGCTGCCAGCTTGCAGGGGTACAGTTTTAACAAGCAACAAGGAGAGGAAGGTTCTCAGCGCCCTGGATCTGCACTGGGGACACAGGCACCGGTAGACTGTTCCCAGGGTAAATGAGTGGAACAGTCAGGCCCAGAAATTTTGGAAAGTTCCTATCGAGCAAGCCTGCCCAGATATGGCATACTAGTTGAAATCTGCTCTCTCAAGCTCTCCTTTCATTTCCAGCAAGTCCCAACATGCAGTGGTGCAAATTAGAGAGAGCACCAGTAAATAACAGAATGTGAGATGCTGAATAAAGAGGAAATAAGGGTTTGGAGGGGATTTTTTTCTAGCAATATACTCCAGCTCTGATCCATAGTGCATTGGTGGCCTCAGTCGACACCTTTTCAGATGCTTTTCCGCTTGTGCCAGGCCACTGAACGCCAAATGCATGTTTGGTATGTGAGGACAGCTCTGCTAAAAGCCCTGCTCCTTCTCGTTACCATACAGTGCAGCATGGAGGGCAGAGCATATGTTCCTTGCTTTACAGCAGAGCAGCTCCTCTCCCTTTCGAGATGCCTGTCTGGCAGCCAGTCTCTCTTTTCAGATGCAGTTTTTCTGGAGGCGATAATCTCTGATTACCCCAGAAGTACCTGATGCCGCAGTTTAGTAACGAATGCTCAGTCTATTCTCTGAATAGGCTGTGACCCTCTGTAGCTTCAGTGGATGGGATTTCGTGATATTCTGCATTCTTTTCTTTCAAATCCTTGTCTAAGGAATACTGGGTTGCTTGCTGCCACCGCTAAACAGTAAACAGAGGGAGCTCTGAAGTTAGTCATCCGGGAGAGTTCAGAAGCTTTGCAAGAACTGCAGGGTAAATGTTGTATAAATATATCCATATCATGTCAACTAATGGTCTATGGGTCTTGGATGCTTTTTAAAAGCAGCCTGGAGTCAGTAAGTCGTACTGACACGTGACCGATTTTGGCCCTGATTGATGATCTGTCTGAAAAGAACAAAGCTGCTACTTTGGGTTTGGTTTTGAGAGTGACCACAAATGCTCACGTCCCAAGCCTGCTGGATTTTATTTGACTGCTCTCAGTAACAGAAATACTTTTACTACAGCAGTGCCAAGAAGCCAGACTGAAACCATACTGTGTTGAAGACACTGCACAGAGACAAGAGTACAAATAGCCAGGAAAAAGGGTGAGAGATGAAGAGAATTAGAAGTAGGTAAAACAACTAGTAAAAGAGCACAAGCCTGGTCAGAGGAGGCACTTGCAGCACTGACAGCTTTTCCCTAATGGGCTTGTTCTCTGCCAGAGCCATTTGTGGAGTGATGCTCCTCCGAGCCTCACCTAGCTTAACAAGCTGCCCGCCTTATTTTCCTGCCTTCCTGGGGAAGAACAGACTGTCAAGACTTCTGTAGGACACAGGAAGCTGAGAAAAGGTTTTAACTAGGAGTAAGGAGAAGAGAAAGGGACAAAGTCCTCTTACCTAAGAGGGCTGCAGACAGAAAGAGGTTGGAAAGCCCCATATGCTCTCCCCTCTCTTCTCCTGTGGCTCCATCTGTCCCACGTCCTCCCTTTTGCAGAGAAGATGCTGTTCTCAGACTGGAGCAGGACAGTTCCCTGGAGCTGCACAGGAGCAGGGAGACGCTAAACGATGCTGTGGAGAATGTGAGCCACGACATACAACGCAGGTATTCTGGATTGGGGGAAACGAAAAAAGATCCACACTACTAGGCAGCTTTTTAGATAAATCTTCATCAGATGAGCTTCTCCGAGTTCACTTGGGGAAATTCTGGCAGCATAGCCCAGATCATTTTAAGCTTTACATTTCAGAGAGCTGGCAACAGGAACAGACTTGCAGTGTGTGTGTGTGTGACAATTTCAAAAGTCAAGCGGTCAGCTCAGACTGGAGCTCATGGCTTTTGGGCCCGCCATCATCTCAGCATGGGAGGTCTGATGGAGGACTCTGAAGTGCCGGGTGTGGTACCAGCTCGCCTCTCGGGGCACCCCATTGTATGGTCACTCTCTGAGCCCATACGCTACACCCAGCTCGCCCATAAAGAGCCAGATTTTCTCAGGCACAGCTGCATTGGCATGGCTTCCTGCCCAAACACAGCACTGTTCCAGGGAGGTAGCTTGGGTACCTCTACTCGGCATAATACCGGATGTAAGCAGGTTTGCAATTTCAGAGCTAGAGCACTAGAAAAGACACAATATGCTCATATTCTTTATGTAAGACTTTTTTAAAAAATCAGTTTAAGCAACAAGGCAAATTTGATAATCGCTTGATGAAAGTGTTTTTCCCAGGCCCATACAGCTCTCCACGGCAACCAGTACGGGGTACTCCTGCGCAGACTTGCTGCTTTGGACAATGTTGGGTAACACTAGGTAGGTAGTCTTTCCAGCACTTCCCTGCACAGCACCCTTGCACCCACAGGGGCCAAGCATCAGTGGCAGCCAGGGAGAGGATCTGAAGGAGACCAGCAGGACACTGCAGAACCATGTTATTATGCCAGCCCAGTCATTCAGCTGAACACATGTTATATTCAGCAGCTGGCTCGTGGCCAACCTGCTATTTCTCCTCAAGCCTGAATAACCACCAGTGGTTTTGCAAACAATTGCCCCTGCACCAGACGGGAGGGCTGGTACCGCCTTTGCAAGCTACTAGGGTTTACTGCACGCAGCCTTTGCCTGAATTACGGCGTCCGTTAAAGCGCGGTCTTGGCAGTTCCCGAGGAGCCTCCTCCTGCTCTCCCCCACGTGAAAACCAGAGACTGGCCTCCAACTCTACTGGAGGGAGGATCAGGCCCCCTTGCAGAGCAAGCCCCTACCAATTAGTGACACTTACTGATTCTATCTGTAGAGAATCATTATGAAAAATGCAAAACATTATGCAGCCACTATTAATCTTCTGCTTTTGTTGCATTTATTCATGGTTTATGGCCCTCCGAGGAGGATAAATGATCAAAGCATGTACTTACATTGTTATTTGTCTATTTGTCTGTTCAACAATACCCATGCTCAGCACTAAGTACAAGTTATTTTTCATGGGAATGCAGCTTTAAGGCTTTTCAAGGTCAGAAGGCTTTGTGAGAAAAAAAAAAACAACAACCTGCAAGTGATTCTGGCTCATTTGCTGCCAGCTCTTCCTTTTAAAGCTACAACCCACACAAGACCATAAGCAGGCTGAGACTCCGGGAGGAACGGCCACAGAAGGGCTCTTATATTTTTGCCTTTTGCTAGGGTACAGTATGGCACACAGGCGTGTAAGTATAACAGATAAGGTGGTGGTTGTCAAATGGCAATTCCTGTTCCAAGGTCTTTAACATTGGTGGAACAAGTGCTTCCACTCTGCACCTGTGATACTGAAACCTCTCCTCTCATTACTGCTCTCCTCACGGGCTTATAGCTCACTGCAAGCAACAATATTCTGGTCCAGTTTTGTTTATGGTAGCAGGGATATATTTCTGGAGGTTAATTTCTAGCAAATTCAGGCTATCGTACATCCGCAGTGGTGCTTAACTAGCCAGCAGACACTAACAAATAGCACTAAGAAATGTTCTTTGGCAGTGCACAGCTCTTTGCAAGAATGACCATCTCCATTATGAACACAGAGTACTTAAAACAATATTAGTCCAAGAGTGGGAATGCAAAAGCAATACAAATATTTTAGTAGCTGGTACAGAAACCGCTTTCTAGTTAAAATGATCAGATTTCCATGTTTACTTTGAAAACATACAGGTGTAAGTACAAACTTTTTATAAAGTTTTTAGTCTTAATATAGAAATGTGATATTATGCTATGCATGGCACTCTGCAATTTGAAAGATGATACAGCGGAGAAGCGGTATTTTTCATCAAAGTCACGTGGAAAAGCACAGCATTTGTCCCTTCCTTACTCAGAGAAACAGCGAGACTGAACCTGGTCCAAAGCCAACTGTGTCACTGCAAGTCTTCCCGTCACCTCTGCAGCTTTTGGGTCTGGCCTGGTATCCCCACAAGACTATAAATACAAACCATGGCTTCAGCACCGTGTCACGCACAACAGGGAAGTAAAGCGTGCTGCCAAAGTCGGTATCAGGTAAAGCCAAACATCTGCCGCCTGCTTCCCCCAGACAAAGCTCCATTCAGGCAAAGGGTAATATCAAATATTTATAAACCCTAGTCACAGAGGAACTCGGTTTCACACCTCCCGATTGTCTTTTGTTCTTGTATTTCTTCCTCTCTGTTTCAAGTCAACCAAAAATAGCAAGAGAAATCTGAGAAGATGACTTTTCCCAAGACACTTGTTAAATGTATTCTTTAAAGCACTTTTTGTTTCCAGAAAACTGTTCAGAGTGTTCGCGTTTGCATGTATCAGATCCACTCAGTCATTGCCATTGATGGATCCAGCAGTCAGTAAGTTAAAGCAATCTAATTTCAGTAACTCGAGATGTGCAAAGAGCAAAGCCAGTGCAGTACTTGACAGTAACTATTCAGACACCTCGGAGGACACTGAACAATGTTTTCAAACTATTTAACGGGATATGATCCAGTGCATCTTGCCAGGTGATGAATGGCCACTGTGTGAATAGCAGGTAGTTTGCAGGACGTTATCAATGCCATGCCATGAATATTGTATTGCTTTCAATAAATGTTTTGACACATTACAATAAATTTATGTATAAATCAATCAGACACTACACTCTCAATTATCCATACTGTTAATTGTTCAATCTTTTTAATTGTTATGAGTGGTACCGTCATCAAGGGTTTTGTCTGTTATAAATCAGAATGGCTCACTTAACACCGCCTTGGGCAAATTCATTTACCTTAGTGGAAGTGCAGACGTGTAAAGAGGGCAGAATTTGGCCTAGAGTCTTTGGAAACGATGGATTTCTCTTAACCTAAAGTGTTGTCTCCTCCAGCTCCGTTTATAGCAGGTGCTGGCACTGATACCATGTCTTTTTAGAGACTCTGTGGATATGTACAAGCTCCAAACTTTATCTTGTTAATTACAAAGGTGTACGGCAGGAGAATCTTCTAAATAGTTCTCTCTACTATTTGAAAATTAGTGCTAAAGCATTTTACTATCATTTTTCTTTAACTACAACAATATATTTCTATCCCATTACTTGTTGTCCCTGTCTTTGGCATCACTCTGAGTTGCCAGCACTTTCTCCTGTCAACATTCCTATAGCTCCTGTTCTTCCTCCTGGACATACACGGAGCAAGGCTACTGCCTCCGTGCTCCGACGACGTGTCATTCATCTGTGCTTCCAGAGCTGACAATGCCTTGACCTTTCTACCTGCCACTTTGCACTGCACTACAAGTTCACTTGCTGTCCACTATCGTTTTCAGACTGCACATCTGTTTCCCTCCATGCCACTGCATCTCTGGGTCTGGAGTTCCTTTCCCTCACAGATGCCCTCCATGGCTTTTATCCAAGCAGATTCTGATTCAGTGGCATTTAGGTCATATTTCCATACCTATGTTTGCCACTGTATCTTTACTTCATCTTGAGTAGCATCCATATGAAGTCCACTCTGGCATCATATATGCTTTCACATGCCACCAAGTGCTCGTTCAGATTTGTAGAAAACATGTTAAGCAAGAACAGATCTCATGTGAGTGTGGTAATTTCCACTAGACATCTCCTACATCAACCCCCTGCTTTTATTTCTAATTGTTTCTTTCCCTTCTGCCAGTTAGCAGCCAAAAGACACTGACGAATTCCAAAACATTTCAGACTTAAATTTTATGAGTAAGACTTCAGCAGAAACTGCATTAATATCAAACCAAGTCTTCTTCATTCACAACAAGTTTTCAAGCCGGGTTTCGTTCTTACAGCCCAAGATAAGGCACGCGTTTATGATTCTGCAGTGGGTGATGTACTTCAGGACACCCGCACGGTCTCATATGGAGACCTCTGCTCTTTGAAAAGGAGAGATCCCTACCCCTTTTCCAACGGGGGCCTGCGACAGGAGGATAGCATACAAAAGGAGGAGCAGGCGTTGCTCTGTGTCGGGACGGTTCGGTACGCTCCCTCTGAGCACTGGCTGTTCGAGGTTTCCGGGCATGGCTGGGGCAGGAGCAGCGGCTCGATCAGAGCTATAGCTCCAGCTGGCTGCATTGTGCAAAGAGTTGCCACGGAAGAGCCATGCACCCTTGCATATGTGTGCAGTCCTCTCTTGGGGCTCACTGGAACCCCATGAATGTGTTGAAGATGTACCCAGACTATGGAAGAGTAAATCCTACATGGTAACCACTCGCAGAGCGTCAGACCTACTACACATCTGCAGGACACCTTGCAGCGGGTCTCCTTGTGCTTCTGTTTTCATTTGGGAAACCCAACACCAAGTATGTCAACCCTCCCTCTGCAGGAGCTTTTCTGAACAGAACTTTGTACCAACTCATCTCTGCGCCTGAGGCTTCCTCGGCAGAGCATGTGTTTGCTGCTGCAGAAAGGACTGTGTGCCTATGTTGGTAGCAGACCAAAGGAAGACATGAAAAGGAAGAGGAGGCTGCTGGGTCTCAGACCTCCACCGGTTTTTGGAGGATCTGTACTTGTCAGCTGTGGCTGACCTTTCTGGTCATCTCTGCACTGATGCTTCACTTTAAAAAAGAGCATCAGCCTACTCCTAGTGCTGCCTTCTGGGCTGATCTGCAGTGTCTTTCCAAGGTCTTACTAGAGCTTGAAATTAGATCCATCAGACAGGAACTGCCAGGCTTTTTGAATTCTGGTGTCTCTGAGACATTCACAAACGTTAGACATGGCTCTCACCCACCTTGTACATCCTAGAGGTCAGAAGGAAACCTCAGAAAAGCATGACAATTCAGAATCCAGAAATAAAAGCTGTCAGACAGTGGAATTTTATTATAGTAATGAAAGTTATCTGACAGGAATAAATGAACCCCTAACAGCATTCTCATGTACACACACACAGAGAAAAATAACCAGCAGAGGGAAAAGAGAGCAGCAAAAATCCTTTCTCAGAGGCTCCTGTTCTACCTTTGCTTTTCTAACTTCAAAGCTGTGCTAGAGAGCAAGGCGGTCGGTGGCAGCCAGCCGGGCTGCCAGCATGGACCTCGTCCCCTGCTCCGTACCTCGCAGTGCACAAGCAGTCCGGTGCCTCGGCGCCCTGCAGAGCCCCTCACGTGGGGCAGCAAGCGGCAGGATGCGGCCTGTGATGCAGAAGAGCTCCTTCCTAAGGCTATCCTTCCAGCCAAGCTCCGTGGCTCTGCCACCAAGAGGACGGTAAAGATGCCGTCACCGCAAGGTTCAGGTCCCCCTTCTACCTCAATACACCATGGAAATATGGAGCGAGCCTTTATCTTTCCTGTCCCAACCACCTCTCTGTCTACAGGCCACTCCCCCCAAGCGTTCCATCACGTCGTGTTCACCTGAAATCACTGGCACCAGCTTTGAAATGAGAAGACTGTTCCTCTGAGAGGAGCTTCGCGCCTACGGCTCTCTGCACAGCAGGTTTCGGTGCGTTCTACGTGCAACACACTGCCAGGTACCAATTAGCAACGCCTGCCATATGGGCCCTAAATTCTGCACATCATGTGCTCAATTCCAGCCCCAAAATTTAGAGAGGCCCAGGTGGCCCTTTCGGTTCTCCTCATCTGGAATCACATGAACAAGGGGCCAGGTAGACACGGTAGGGTGTTGCTTGTCAGGTCCTCTCCTCTTTCACACCCACCGCCCCACCTCTCTGTCCCTCTGCTTGGTCCTGTGTGTGGAATCAGCCTGTTCCTTCCTGCCTGGACTCTTGCTCTCATCCATATCTAAAGGTGGGCCTGGATCTGCAGGCATTACTCAGGCGTGCTTTTCTCTGCACCGTCATTACTGGCATCACCTGCAGGAGTGGCTGATGTATATTCTTTCTCTCATGGATAAAACCTGTAAGTCTCTCCGTGTGCTAAACCATCTCATTTAGTTTGCCTCTAACTCTTCAGCATTATATTTCACGCAGTAATTAATTCATCCTCTATTTCTCACTACACTGAAGGCCGTACCATATTGAAATCTGTACCTGAGCAGAGCTAGTAATTCATCAGCACTCCAATATCTCCATGTACAATGCGCTCATTTTGTTATAATGGGCTTTTTTAATCTTGCTGACAATTCAAATGTTGATATTGTTAAGGTTAATGACCCACTGATAAATACCAGAAAACAGTTTTACCCTCAAACAGTTTTTAATCATGGCTGTTGCAAACTGTGACAAGAATGCTTTGTGCCTGAATGGGCTTTAGAAGCAGTACTTTCTAAATATCTGAAGCCCCCTTTTACTACCAAAGTGGTTTCTCTGACAGTTACTGGGTTTTCTTTTGTGCCAGCTTCTTAGGTTTATTATACTGAGTTTGTGTATGAACTGGCTGGCTTTTCTTTCAGAGTTCTTAATGGTCTGCATTGTGCGTTAGATGTGCTGAGATGCCTTCGATCTGTACCGTACAAATGATGAAATCAATTCAATCAGTAAGCAAGCTAATGGAAAGCACCGAAAGCCCCAGAGAGTTTTATTGGGGTACAGTCGCCTAAAAGGTACTCTCTCTGATAAAGTTCACTAAGCTACGGTGACAGGATCATAAGAAGGCAAGATTAACACTGATTTTTCACATTTTAACACCAAGCTGCTTGTGGGGAGATGTTTGTATTGTACTAAGGAAAAGGCATGCCCAGTTAATTCATGTAGTCACTAAGCCAGCATGCAGAGAGGGCTGGAGAAGTAGTTTCCATTTTTAATTCGCATTGTTTTTTTGCTGGATTTCTTCCAAGCATCGAGCCAGCAAAAGAAATATGAAGCACTTTACATTGTGTTCTCAGAGATACTTCCCCAGCTCTCTTTAGCCAAAAAATGTCAATATAGCATCACTGGAGCCAGAGCAGCATGTGTCTGTCAGCTGATGATCTGACCCTAAACAGAGATTTCTCACTGCATGAGCTCAGCAGAGATGGATATCTCAGTGTGAGCAGTATGAAGCAATGGGAATGCAAAAAGAAAATTCCCATTCAAAGCAAGCAGTATTTTTCAGTGCTGAAGGGATTCAAGGGGGGAAATAAAATCCAAGACGTGCGGGCCTCATAAATTACATGTGTATTTTATTTATGTGAGGGGAAAAAAAGCGTTTTGCTTCGGCATTTACTGTCCTTGACTTGTCCCATTAATTCCAAAAAAGGTGGCTGGAGAAATAGCTAGTACTTGCTAACACTTCAAGACGAACTGAGTGTTTCACTGCATGTTAGCCAAATGCCACTCAGATCCATGCTCACGCTGAAGCCAAGCAACTGAGCCAAAGGACAGTGCTGGGGAAGGACAAGGAACTGCTGGAAATGGCTGGAGATACATTACCTGTGAAAGGAAGGCGCAGTGAGAAATGATTCTTGCCATTTGTGTTATGAAGTACAGCTCCTTTGGAAAGTCAAGGTCACCATCTTCCCTACAGAGACTGGCCAATACGTCTCGGCTCTGGTCTGAAATAGCCTCTGCTACTCGTGCTAGCAAGAGGGCTCCAGTGAGCGTCCACTTCTGATGGCGGGTCTGACAAGGACTGGGCCTCTAGAGCCGAGGCCGAACCCGACCGCCTGCACTGCTCAAGTGCAAGTTGTATGAACAACACGAGGATGTAGGAACTGCCTCCTGGGTCAGACCAGCGGTTCAGCTGGCCCAGGTTCCCGACTCAAGTAAAGGCAACAAGATAAACTACGTAGAGAGAGCACGTCAACCTAGTCACTTCGCTCTCCCTTTGCTTTGTACTCCCTAAAAGCTGTTGTATCAAGGATGTTATAGGGTATATCATGGCTCAGCCCCCTTAGTATCCATTTATAGACTCTTGGTCTCTGAATTTCTAATCCCTTTTTGAACCTGCTCATTCTGTCTGACTCTACAAAATCCTGTGGCAACAAGCTCCAGAAGTTCACCACCCGCTGCGTAAAGAAGCACTTTCTTTTATCTATTTTAAACTTTTCCTGCCAGCTTCACTGAGGTTTGTGAACACCAGAAGTGATTCAAACAGTAACTCCTGCACAAGATAACAATAAAAATACATATGTGGTCCCTATTCCAGACACAAGAGTTCCAGAGTCCTGCAGAATGGCTTGTAAGTCTCCAGGAATAAAGAAATGATCACACTTTTGGACTGATTTAGTTCTAAAGTACCCTAGTAACATTATGTTGGTTTAGCCCACACAGCAGTACCCAATGCAAAGGAAAAATAAAAAAAGCTCATTTTATATATACACACACCCACCCCCACCCCCCAGATGCTCTATATTTTTAGCTTGTCTGCAGGTGTGCGTAAAAGCAGTTTTGGGACTCATTGATTGTGGAGTTCTGCTAACTGTCTTAAGCTTGTACCATTCCAACAGAGATACAGTCCCAAGAGCCTTACTGGTAACAAGCTAAGCACTTTGCAGGAGCTGGCTTTTTGGTTTGGCTACGATTATTTCAAACTGTGTTATTCTCTGCTAATTACAGTTTTGAAGAGGAACATCGCTGACAAGAAGTTCTGAGTAATTTGTTCAGTCCTTGACATTAGTCAGGAAGTCTCAAAGAAGAGGCCACAGGAGTACAAGACTGCTAACCTCCAAGACAAGAAACAACAGTCCTTAATTAGAGTCTTACCTCAGCTGTTGTTGTGAGGGATGAGCTGAAGATATCAAAGATATCCAAACCACAGATGATTCTGGTGGTAAGCGATCAGTTCAGACACACTGTGGCTGGTGGATCCCTAGAGGCAAAAAGAAATGGAAGAAAGTCTGGGTACAGCTTGGAGACACAGATGCAGAGACTTGGCATTTGCCCTGTGGAATTCTTGGATGCACTTGAAAGGTTCCTCTCAAGGATCAAAGTGCAGTCTCTGTTTTGTGCCTGGAATGAACTGACACCATCATATTATCTCAGACTCGTTGGCAAATAGTCTCTTCCAATGGCTACAACTGTTACTGTATTACAAAATATGCAAAACGACAGATGGCTGCTAAATTAATTGCCCAACGATTAACTGCATGGTAATGATGCAGGAGTTTAAGAACAAAATTTAAGGGAAGAGTCAGGTATGAAGGGAACCTGGAAACTGCTCCCCTTTTCATGCCAACAGTGGCTAGCCTCTATCTTATTAGAGTTCCCTGTTAGCCAAGAAGACAAATTATTTCCAAGTTGTGAGCAGCACATAAATTTTCCCTACTCAGAGCAGGAATTAATAATTCAGGGAAACTTCACTCTGTCCCCAGACTTCAGTGGAAGTCTTTGAACTCATTCTTTAAGCAACAAGACTTACTGCCCTCCCTCGCTCCAACTAAAACCACCCTCCAGTAGAAATTGTCTAATGCAGCGTTTGTGGAGGCCTGGAGACAGCTGTGCCTTTTTTACCAGATGTTGTGTATACAGATTAGTGCTGTTGCTGTCTACAGCAACTCTGGACTGTGTAAGTAAATGACAGTAAATCCACTACATACTTAATCCAAGACACACTTAAACACTTCCCCCTCAACGTAAGCCATATTAGGTACACGCCAGTAGTAAGATAGGAAGTATAGGACATAGACTTACAGAAAAATGGAAGGTCAGTAGCGCTGTCATATCGGTAGTATGAAAAAAGGCTTAATTTAACATCTTAAAATCAACAATTACAGTCAAAAAGCCCATTACAGAAGTCAGACACAAACTGCTTCGGCAGGAGGGTTGGACTAGATGACCCACAGAGGTCCCTTCCAACCCCGAACATCGATTCTGTGATTCTGTGATGCAGCTCCTAGGCACCCAGGCTAAGGGGATCTGCAGGACCAGCTCCCATGGCCTCTCAGCCCCCTCCAGTGTTGGCCAAGACCCGCACCACGTCCCTGCTGCCCAGCTGCAGAAGGGAGCTGCAGGGCTGCTCCCACGCTGCCGCAGGCAGAAGCGATCTCCTGGCCATCACTGGAAACAAAAAGCCTCAAATAAACAAACCTAGTTTGTGATGGAAATTCCACCAAGACTTCATTGCCTCCCATTTCCTACAGGTAGGTGCTAGATAAAGCCAAAGACATTTGAAGGAGGAAAGGCAAAGCACTGCTGGTAATGGCAGTCTCCATTTTTCTTTTCTCTTGATATACTGCTATACATAGCTACATATCTTCAGTTCCAGGCTCATGTTAGCACTGTCTGCACCTCTCTGCTCACCATTGGTGCTGTAGGCAGCAATGCAACGGCACCCTGGACTTGTGCTTGGAGTCAGCTCAGTCTCGCAGCTCTCACTGGCTCTGCTTCAGGCCTGAACACCGTTAGGCTTCAGCTAGAGACACCCAGACGTGTCCCAGCTACAGCGCGTTCCCCGCACCCCCAGCCAGGACCCGCACATTGCCTCTACACACGGGGACACGACAGCCAGGCAGCCAGGTCTGGTGTCTCCAGCCCCATTACATAAATTTTCAGGGTAGGGATTACTTTAGATGTTCTCCATACAATTCCTTAAACATTATTGTTCTGGCCTAGCTCATTGTCATTGTGTACCAGCACTCGTATGACTAACAGTAACTGCACAAAAACACCACCGCAGATGATGGAGAACTACCGGAAAACAACGTATATTCAGCTAGTCAGCCAGACCCAGAATGGCAATTTTCTTGCTGCTGTTCATTTTGCAAACATGTGCTGACAATTTTAACTTTCATAGCTGTAAACTGACATGTCACAGTTTTGGGCGGTTACAGCAGCAGAACTGTAAGACGCTTTCATGTCTCACCGTCAGCACGTATCACTGAGCATTCCTCTTCCAAGCTGTCTGGCTGTTGGCACTTAGAAAAATACCAGTGTCCAAAACTCTGTAAAGACTTCCTTACTAGCCCCACTGACCCACCTCTAATCCAAAACTTTGTACAACGATCTGAGACCTTCACAAAAAAAAATATACTTAAGTCTTCTGCTCTCTGGAGTTTTTGCCAAGCCGCCCAAACGCTTCGCCTTCCCCTATGTGATGGGGAGTCTTGTTCTAGCTATTGACCTGAAACACACAGAAGAAGAACCCAGTTTGAATCCCACTCTCACTTGGCTTGAGCGAATGTGGTGAAGTTTGTTTTGGGACCTGTCACTACCGTCTTTTTCCTTTTAGTCACCACGGCTGCACGAGAGAGACATGACGTGACACTACATCTGCAGCGCAGGCAGTTCTCCTCCCCAAGCACCAGACCAAGAAAAACAGCCTGGCAATGAAGTCAGCCAACTACAAAGCAGCACAGGACAAATTGTGGGCTTTCTGCAGCTGGTGAAGTAAAACAGTTCAGAATCCTGTGGACATCTATTCTTTTGTGTGTGTGTGGGGGGGTTCCTATATGTTTCTAGAAGTGCTCCGTGAGATGGCCTCTACCTCTGCATGCAAAGCTGTGTCATCTCTCTTCTGCACTGTATCCACTGCGGCTTTTTGGAGAGCCCAGCTGCCCGTGGTTACGGGATGGAAATAAAGCACGTACAGGGTGCGTAGAAGGAAGACGGATAGTCAAATTTCTGGCTGGGAAGGAGTGGAACGACCCCCCAGCAACCATTAGCTACCGTCTTATTTTTCAAGAGCTTGAAAAACCAAAGAAAGAAAAAAAAAATTACACAGGAAAAAGTCTGTACATCTAACCTTAATTATGGTAATGGATCACAAGTGGCTCCTGGCACTCAGTTGAAACATGTCACCCTGCCGAAGACCAGCAAGATGAAACACCGACTTCCAGCCATAAGCCAGACCAAGACAGGCTAGCAGTCGTGAAGCCGAGAGCCTCAGGAAACCCAAAGCAGGAGAGCCAAATAACTTCACAACTCCAAGCACGAGCAGGCTGGGTACCTTGTTAAAAAGCCATCAGACATGGTGGATTCATCACATTGCTCTTTAACTGCATCTTTCCGCATCAAATGGCACTTGTAGTTAGGCTGTGTCATTTCATATTGGGTTAGGCTCTATCATGTCGTACAATTTAGCAGTAAAATGCTATGCTATGACATATACATAATCTGGGGCATGTCACACCCTATATTTACAGTATTTAGTATATTTGATTTAAATATATGACCATCTTGTCCTTCTTTTTCACGCCTTCCTCTTGCTGAAGCTGATGGGAGAAGCATATGAACAACTGACAGGATAATCAGGACCCCGAAGCAGAAGGAGAGGATGAGTGACAGTCTAGTTCCAGTGGCTTATTACTGGCAGCATCATTTCAGTTAACCTTGCATACTCCTAATTCCCCTTTCTGTCTGTGGAGCATCCCCTGTTGTCATAATGTCAGCGAATGCCATTAAGCCTGGATAGTCACTTGCAAAATCTTGAATAAGCCAAAGGAATAATATTAAATTTTATTAAAGCTGTTCAGCTGCTTCATTTGGTCTTTCACTTCTTGGTTTCTCAAGGATATGCTGAGGGATTTGATATTCTTCTTGCCAGATGAGGTCTTTTCATTCCTGGCCTAGATTAAAGTCTATATGGCAGCTTTTGTTGATTAGCCACAACCAATTAAGGCAACATAATGTATAAATTATCCTCTATATCTATATATATGATGACATGATATCTACTTTGGTGAAGCCTTCCTCATCTAAGACAGGACAAAACATTTCAAAACAGCCAGTCACTACACACTGTAACAGCACTCTGAAATCTCTCCTCAGCAATTATCAGATCAATATCAGTAACTGGAAAGAAACTGGTCTGGAGCAAGACATGAGGATACAGATTTGTTGTGATGCTGACGAGCCTTCGAAGTAGAAGCATGTTGCCAAGGCGGAGATGAGAAGAGGCACGCCAGAGCTCAGACAATAAAGCACCGTTTCCCAGTCTCCTAAAATTCAAGTGCTTTGCTTCCAGCACACCTGTTTTTCAAAACTAATCTGCTCTTGGATGAAGACTTGCACAGAATTAAAATAAAAAAATATCTACATCACTCAGAGTCATAGTCACAATCAATCACAACGGACAACCAATAAACGCAATATATGGCAGCTTCAGTAGAAGACAGAGTAAAATTAATGAAGACGCCCAGACCTGGCACCCATATACGATCATAAAAATGTAGAAAACCTCTGTTGTTGAAAAACAAACTCTGTATAGAGCTGTGTATTGCCGTGCACAGGCAGTTTCTGGGCAGTTTCTGTGTTACAGCACAGCAATCATTTATCTGCACACAGCAGCCCTGCCTGGCAGTTTATGCACGATCTATGAGGGAGCGCAGCATCCCAAGAACACGCCGAGGGGATTTAGATGGGCACAGCGCAGTAACTGGGACTGGGTTTGGGACGCTCTCGCAAACCGATTCCAAGGCCCTTTGGAACGATACGTGATGGAGACCTTCATCCCCACCTCCCCGACGGGCTGCTCTCAGGCACACGCTCAGGAGCGGCTGGGGGTGACACACAGCCCTGTCCCGCTCTGTCACGGTGCCTGTCCAGAGCGTGCCCCGGGGAGCCGGGCTACGCGGCCCACCACGGAGCGGGGAACACCATCCGTGTGCCGGAGGGTGCCGTCAGCGGGCGCAGCTCCGGGCCACGCTTTCTGCCAGGTGAATGTGTGCGGGTAAGGCGACCGCCTGGCTTCTCGAGCTTGGTTTGCTGGGATGCCGTTTATGCTCTTATTTTCAAAAGCTCAGTAACAGAACAACTATTAACGTCAGATAAAGCCTTTGAGTCTCTATTTCTCTAAGTGACCTTTTCATGTACAAATGAACACTGTTTATGTTATCCTCCCTTCTGTCCCCAATTTAACAGGCGAAGCTCAGAGGTTGAGAAGACCTCCGTAAGATCTTTTGCCATTTAAGAATTAGAATGCAGGAAATGACTCAGTTCAGAGCGCATGAAGTGTATGTGTATGCCAAACCCGCTGTTCGTTCGTGTCAAAGACGAACACGTACGATATCTGCTGTCTTCAGCCCATTTCTCAAATTCATTTCACAGAGCATATCAGCAAATACTTAAATAAGCACGGGAAGAAACAAAACACAAAGAGTTCACCTGAAAGACGTGCTGAAGATGCTCACACAGTCACAGAATCACAGAATAGTAGGGGTTGGAAGGGACCTCTGTGGGTCCCCCAGCCCAACCCCCTGCCCAAGCAGGGTCACCCAGAGCAGGCTGCACAGCACCGCGTCCAGGCGGGGCTGGAATATCTCCAGAGAAGGA
>Ga0065711_1005716_pt1 | contig 19352 bp, 9 predicted proteins | sample Hoacrofraction12_FD_59098 | JGI IMG/M metagenome (GOLD analysis project Ga0065711, IMG submission 59098) | Hoatzin crop microbial communities from Cojedes, Venezuela - Epithelial fraction 12 v2 (version 2) | ecosystem: Host-associated > Birds > Digestive system > Esophagus > Crop | place...
CCCCCCCCCCCGAGACTCCCAACAGGACGGGGCAGCCTTTGAACACTTCAACTCCCTCGAGGTCATACTCACCAAACAACCTCAGCAGGTGTGGGGCACCATAGACTTGAGACATTGGAGCATCTGGGTGATCTGCTAGAATTTCAGCGTATTGGGGCCTCTCAAACTTGTACAGCAGCTGAGTTCCCAGCATGACATTGAAGTATTCTTTAATTCCAGCCACAACTTCATTGACTGCGTACTCCCTGGAAACGGAGGAAACGCTGCGAGCCTTGTTCTACTGACTGGCTGCACACAAGATGAGATCTTTCACCTGCCTTCAGAGTTTTCAAGGAAATTTGTCTGGAGACCTCAACATACAGCTGCGGGGAGCGACACACTTCAAGACCTTCAGAAACGGACCGCTCTGAACTCAGACTTTCGGCAAACCAAGAAAAGCCTTGCCTTTAGTCATCTACTCACTTGGAGCAGCCCTTTCAAAGCAATGGTAGATATTCGTAAGGACACTTACCAGCTCTTCTGTTTTCAACCAGAGTTAATCCCAACTCACACCAGTTTAAAAGTACAACCCTACTCTAAGTACTCAGCCTGAGCCCCTGCGCAGCAGCAGGGGACGGCCACCCAGCATTTCAGGCAACCGGCCCTTTCCATCCAGGCCTCAATGCCACGCTCCCACAGGCCTCCAACCTCACAACTAATTGAAGAATAACTGTGTAGGAATTGGCAGTGACACTGCAAATCTGAGAAGCATAACCCTTACTCCACCCTGCAAACAAATTTAGAACAGACATTAGGACAATTACATAAAAGAATGTCAAAACACCCTGCCAAGTCAGTAATATGCTTCCTCTGGAATGGAAGAACACAGCTTCACATTTCTAGTTTCGCTCCCTTTAGAACAGGAAAGCTTCGTCAAGAATAAACACACCTTGATTGCTGTCAGGGCTGGACTGCTGGGGTAATTACAAACACGAATCTTCAAAGCTATCACCTCAAGGTAATTAGCTCTGCTCATCTGATGCTTTTAGAAGTCATCGCCTGCCTCCCTGACCCCCACCCCTCTACCTCCACGAGAGGGTCCACCCACACAGCCACACTTTGCTCATCTGCTCGGTAGCTTTCAGCTCATCCGCAGCAAGTGCCAACGCCTTTGTTCACCCAACACAGGAAGCCTGAGCTGGAATGAAGGGGTGGAGAACGCTTCACTGGGCTTCTATCGGCTTCCTTTAGGAGCAGGCTGAGGGAAGCTGGGGGAAGCAGAATTAACATCCAGAGAGCAGAACTGCATTCTTGAGTTGCCTCCTCAAAGATTTCTAAACTCCCCGATCACCTTGGTCTCAAACCTGAAGCTGGACATAGGGCTGGGACATGTTTAACGAACTTTACTAAATTTCCCATGAAATACAAGTCCAACAACAACAGCAAAAGTGGTATTTAAGCTTGGAAGTGACCACTACTTACTTGTTATCAGTATTTCCTCGTGATTTTTTGTAGTTTGCGTAATCCTCTAAAATGGAGTCAACATTCTTCTTGGCAGGAAGATAGAAGAGCTACAAAAGAAATAAAGCTGAACAAAAACAAGTTGTCTAATTTATGCAGACGTTTGTATCTGCATGCTAAACTGAAGCCAATGTACACGGGGACATTTCTAGAATAAAATGCACAGGTTAAGCTGTTGTTACCAGAGGAACACCCAACTGTTTTAGCTGTGCATACAAAAATCTCTAACAGCAACTACATCTCTGTTTCCATCTAACATCTGTGCTACTCCACAGCAGCCAGACGGCGACCTGCTGAAGTCACCCCAAGCATGAAGGGCACGCAGCAAAGCACGCGCGTGCCCCTACGGACCTACCTACGCCAGGCCACGCACCAGGCACAGCAGCGACGGGGACCATTTTGCCTGTTCGTCCGCCTGCTGCTCTTCCTGCTCCAGCAGCTCAGCGCCTGGCACGGCTGCGAAGCCAAGCAGGCTGCCAAGCACCCGCCCGAAGGGTCCCTGCCTGCACAGGCTGAAGAGTGTCCGAGCTACATCGGAGCTCGCAAAACTGAAGACAAATATTCCCAGCTGTGATTCACCACGGGTTAACTTCCATCTTTAGTACCACACACAGATCATCTGCACCCACAGACACTAGCCCAGCTGTATGCAGCAAGGCTCAGCAGCAAATTCATGTACTTGGGGGTTTTTTGAGGCATGGGCCCCAGTTCACTTATCCATTTCCTTTCACAAGAGCACTACAGACATTTGGGGAGGCGGGGGGTGAAAGCAAGTCTCCAGAACTGGAGTCAGTGTAGCTCAGTGGTGCTTAAGCACCTTTGCTGCTGATGCAAGTTTAAGATCTGTATTCACCAAGAAAAGTCTGCTTTATCACACAGAACTTGAACAAGATTTTTACATGTCTGGGATTGCAAGAACAGAGACAGTACCTCGGAGCAGCAGTAAGTTTGAGCATGCAGTTGCAGCCTATCGAACAATAACAGGTTTCAACAGTATTATTTTCTATGCTTTCTTGCCAGTTTTAGTAGTGGTTTCATACAGGAAGCAAGTCATGATCTATTAATATGTTCTAAGTTCATGGAAGTGTTTTACACTTAAAATGGAAAGCCAACTTTAATTTACTGTATCAGGAAGCTTTATATAGATTCAGCCTGGTAGAAGTTCAGAATGGCTACCCTAAGCGACAGCTTTCTGTCAGAGCTGTAGAAGAACTTAAGATACTTTGAGAACTTGGCAGTGAGGGACACCTAAACAAGGCAGGAAGGAGCCGAAGTAAAACAGGCATCACATGTCACGTTCCTACAGACCAACTCTCCACCAACCAAGTAGACTGTTCAAAGCATACCAGCAGACCAAGCATGCATAGAGCTAACACCACATTTAAATAAGTTTTTAAAACTATTTGCCTTGCTAGCTTATGCTTGATTAGACCCAGCCTGTTCTACAAATTTACATGCAACTCTGCTGAGCCAAGGTCCTACTCGCAGGTGACCTTTGGTTAAATCCCAACTGGAATAAGAACTGCCAAGCCAGCCACCAGGCTGCTGTCAGACTCTACAAGAGTCTTTGCTACACTGCACTTGGAGAGAATACGAAATTCCCGTTCTAGTGTCCTCACCTACACATGGCCAGACTGTTCTTTGGACACATTACCTGCTTCTGCCTGGTGATCAAGTCCCAGTCATCTACCAGCCATGGTTTCAGCTCTTCTGGGATTTTCACCTTCACTTCAACTCTGTTCATAAATGTTTCTTCCTGAAAAAAGTGAAGCCAGACTAATTACTTTCAGGTAATTGTTCAAGCTAAGAGTCATCCATATTCCTTGTTTTCACAACTGAAATACACCACCGAACTAAGGAACTACAACAGTAATTCCTGTAGGCTCCACAGGGAATAAACAAATAGCTCAGATTTTTCAAGGCCACTTGGGAACCTTATTTTTCCAAGTTGTAACAGCTCACGCTGTCATACTGCAGGACAAAGTATGGTGCCTGTATTTCTGAACAAAACAAGAAATTTTGTATCAAAAATCCTGTAAGAGAATCAGAACTACATACACTTTCAACCGTTGGATCTACTCGAGCCCTCTTCTTCCTCGGAGGCTGAGGAGTCTCACTGGTACTGCTCCCTTCTCCAATTCCTGGAGCTGTACAGAAAAAGAGACGTTAGGCTGCTTAAGAAATCTGGAAAGTCAGTAAGAAATACCAGTAAAAAAAAAAATGAGAGTAAGGATTTAAAAGTAAGATTCAGATTTCTCTCAAGTCAGCTTTTTGCTTGTGGGGTGTTTTTTTTTGCTTGGGGTTTTTTTGGTGTTTTTTGTTTTTACTATTACTTGTATTCTGGAAGTCCCACACATCTGTGACAGTTTCAACTGCTATATTTATGCTTCTCTGAAGATGAAGGTTTCTGCACTAAAACCAAACCAACATCAGCATCTGTAACGTTCTTTGCAAGAATTTGTGGAACCAGCAACTCAGCTTTGCAGATCTGTCACAACCCCATCTCAGTGAGAAAATCTAAGTTTGACTTCTGAAATTATTTCAACAGATCCATGGAGGTATCACTACGCTTTTCATTTGCAAGAGGTCAAAATCTTGACCAACTGAAAGAAGTAGTTTGTGTACAAACCAGAAGAGTATGCGTTCCTCCTGAGCAAGAGGAAGAGACACCCAAAGTCCAAGAGGAACAACACAAGGCGACAGTAAGTAAGCTTAGCTGAGGCAGATCTAAGGTCTTACTCCAGCTAAGGACCCTTCACTAAGGATATCCACTCGTACACAAAATAAAGACATACTTACTTTTCTGTTTGTTCTTTTTTGTTTTCCTGCAAGAAGAACACAAATTATTGCAAACATAAAGATGACAGTACTTAAAGAATTGAAAGTAGAAAGCCAGAAAAATTGTCCACTAAGTTCAGAGCAATGAGCAAATACTCAGTGGCCTATGGAATATTTAGATAAAAGCACATGAGGGAAATGACTTTGCATCACAGTTACGATACTACAAGATTTTTCATGTAGCAGGTTAGAATTCAGCATTTTTGGAGGGAATCACTAAATCCACTAAACCCCAGAAGGCATGCCAAGAACACCCGAGTATCTAAAAGTGGTACTGGCTGACACAGAAGTAACATCTACGGATGCTTCATACTTTCCAGGCTCTCTTGGAAAACTACACTAGATTTGTGGGTGATGTATTTCTTTTTTTCGGGGATCATTTAGAGACAGAACATGGGACAAGGAAACAGAAATGCTGGGAATGACAAGACAGATCTCAGTCAACTGAATTAACTTCCGGTAAAGCACTGAAAACACAGTTTTACCGTGACAGCAGTAAAGGGAAGTTTAAATAGCACTACCAGAATCACATGCACGAAGCTGCACCGACTGCCTACAACTCCACCACCAACTTTTAGGGGAGATCGCGCTTACACTTAACACTTCTTAGAAACATTTGTGACAGTAAATAAATAAATAGCATGGCCCTTAATATTTATCTTCTTCCAAACGCTTCTCTCCACACTTACTATTTCTCATTTACACACTTCAGACTCCTCTAAAGTCTCTATCTTTAGCCCTTATTTAAATTCCAGATGAAGAGCTGTGCTTTCAAAAATTTTAAAGACACCTGAAATACAATGCACATGACATGTAAATATTCAGATAGGTCAAGAGTATCAGTGACAAAATTAATAACAAATACCTGTCAGGACAGTTTATCTGAACTTTGTATACTTACTAACCATTTTCAGAAAGTTTTAATGAAGAGTACTACTAGTCACATTTCAGTTTACTTGCTATTAATAGGAGTCCACTGAAACCTCTCAAAAAATTGCAGATTGCGTGGATAAACCTCTTTACCCATGCAAGATTATTTCCTTGGAAATTCACCACCATCTCCAGTGACCTTTGTATTCGGGCTTTGAACTGGCTTTATCTGGGTGAGGAAGCGAGCAGAGTTTCTAGGAAGCTCTGAAGATAGGAAGAGTAAGGCTTTTTTCAAGCTTCAAGTCACAAACAAGCATTAGGCTTAAACTGTGGGCAGAATAAAGATCGTCTCTCTCCAGGAAGAGGTAACAATTGCCAAGTTAAGTCACTGATAACGGACTTGTGTACTGAAGAGAACATATTTTCTTCCAAACCTAGAGTAAACAAGGAGGAACAGGGAGTTCTTTCCAGAATTAAAATCACAAGATAAAAACAACGTTCAGCATTAGTCTAGAAGCAGAGTCTTAAACTGGGACAGACAATATAAAGTACTTCAAGCACTGCCACAATTAAGCCAGTAAACCACATCTGTGTTACTGAAGCACAAAGTCTACCAGAAGCCATTCTAGGCAGGTGCTTGTGCTCTCCCACCTCATTCCTTATAATTCAAGCCATACGCCTCTGCTTCAAGCCAGAGCAGCCACCTGTTTGCAAAGTCTAAAAGACAAATCTGAGTTAGGGAACAAACAGAAAGAGCTAAGGTTAGAGACAAAACATGAGCATTTGGCAGACTTCTGATAGCCTGTGCAGCTGACTGTCTGGGATACCACTCTTCACTAGGTGAAGGCAGCGGTGCACGGTGAAGTGCTGCTCTTGTGTGCGGTAACCAAAGCACGCAGCGTGCTCGATATCCCGGAGAAAGACACAGCATCTGTACCACAGAGGTTACAGACAGCCCTACTGATAGAAGTTGGAGCCTGAGAAGTTGAAAGGTATCTAGGATAGGTTAAAACACATTCTTTTGTGCCATTCCACAACCACATCATGCACAGCAAGCCCTATCCTGCTGTACAAGGGCAGTACAAAAGCTTCCATTAACTCCTTACACAGCAAGTACAGCCCAGCTGCTAGTCTTCATGCACACATTCCTCTGCTGACTGCCATTTTTCACTGAAAACTGACAACAAGACTAAAAAGTAGCATGGAAGTGTCAAGGAAGATTCTGTGGAAAGAGTTTTAATTAGAAGACTGAACAGAGGTGCAAGGTGCTAAAGATCTTGCAGTTCAGACTTAACGGGTGCATCCCACCGTAGTCAGAGAGCAGCTCCTCCGTGGAGCAGGGCCAGCTATCAGCTCTGGTGCGAAGCTAACCCAGCCCCCGCCACAGGGTTTTACTTCAGCAGAATAAGAACATGCAGCTACAACAAGAATATTCAAGTGTTAGGGATTAAAATGTAAGACTGAATTAGAAAGCCAAAAATAAATGAACTACTGACATAACCATCTGAAATTATGTAGAAACAGGATCGTCAGTGGAAAACACAGTATTACAGCTTACCAACAGCTCACAACAACAAAATGCTATGTATCAAAGGTGACAGAAGGAAAGTAAGCAGTCCATGCCACAAGAGCATAATATTGAAATTCCTGTCTCAGTATCCAAAACAGGACTGCGTTCACGATCAAATGGTAAGACTAAAGAGGATGCCACAGAAGACAACATACTGAAAGGCTGCACTTCGCCCTTCCACAGAGACTGATCAGAAGAAAGATAATCCAGTATCTGCCACAGAACCTTGGGTACCACCTCACGAAGCCAGTAATCTTTGCAGAAAAGAGCTGGCATTAGTGCTCAGAGCTCTTATCTGGAGTGTCTTCTTGGACACGTCTAGAGAGCTGTCAGTAAAAAATAAAAACAGCTTAGAAAATAGAATTCAGAGACAAATGACACCAGGGAAAAACCAAGGCCTTGGAAGGTTAGGAGTCCATGACCAGGTGGATAAAAGTGTTGTGGACCATAACAAGTACTTCACTTTCCTAAAAGCCACGTGCCTTTAATGGGACTTGGAGGTCTGTTAGCACCTCCCTACAATAGCTGGTTAAGATACGGGCAGCAAAGAAGGAAGATAGCTACCACTTGGTCTCAGGCATTTGAGTTCAATACGCTTGTAAATGTCAGAAAAAGGAGATCAGGTGGCAGTTTACTGAGAAACCAACAGTTGTAACTAAGCCATATGAAATCATAAAGTTGCTCCTAATACAAGGTGACTAGTAATAATAAATGTAAATGAAAGCATATTTTTTCAAGTGTGAAAAATAAGTATGTTGGAAAACGGTACGAAATCAGTCACTATTGCTCACGCAGCTTGGTCACTAACTAGCTGTTAGAAGAAGCATTCCTATGAATAGTCAATTCAACCATCAAACATTATTAGCAAAAGGATAAAAACTTGGATTATGTACACGTATGTCTCCTGTGCCTGGTGAGGCAACCTGCCCGCAGAAGGCACACAATGGAACCAGAAGAGGTAAAGAGAACAAAGCATGGTTGGTAGTGTACACCAGCTCCTCTTCCGGGTGTAACTGGGTGGACAAGGGCTTTCTCAAGCTGTCAGCTGGGCAGGGAGAGGAAATGTGCCAGAGGTATCACTAGAGATAAAAGATGAAGCTTGAAGAACTAGTCAATCTTCCTCAGGACACATGAAATACCAAAAAACCAAAGCAGGGGACATTAAAAAGACAGGAGGAGTCATCCTCTTTCCTCCCCTCTTCAACGCACTACTGAATTTAAATGGCACCACACTGCCACGAGATGACGGAACTGCCAGAAGCCCAACTGTTCCGAAGTTACTGGATAAATAAAAGACAGGCCTACAAAGGGTTATTAAATCCATCACATGGACACAGCCTACAGCTCTAAGTCCCTTAATTACAGGCTGCTAGAAGCAAAAAGGGTGTTTGGGGGAGAACAGCCTAGACTTGACTCACTTGATTATCCCTAAGCACACGTCACTGGTGACCAGCAGACAGCAGAAAGGTGAGGAAAATCTCCGGTTTGAGCCGGTGTAGCCATTCCGATGCTGTTACAGCCCTAGACAACTGGCACGTAGGCAGTGTTCACATGCTGCCTGACATTTAGAGGACTTGAAGTAGCTTGGGAGAGGGCTACTAGCTGTGCCAAAGATAGCAGAGGATGCCACAAGAGACATGCAGCAGGAGCATATGTTTTGAGTAATACGTTCAGATTAAGAACAAGACTTCTATTAGAAGACAGTAACTCCCAAGTTGAGACACTGTTTTGAGAGCACCTCTGATGAGACTGCTTGCATATGTGTCATTTTAAAACCGACTCTATTCTCAAATTTGTTGTTCAGTGCCATATCTTCCTTCCAGAACACTGTTGCCCTTCTTATTTTCTCAAGATTTTCCATTAACACTGATTGTTTACTGTGGCTTTTTTTCAAGTTAATCATAACAGGCCCATCAAGGTAGTATCAACTCTTTGAAGTTGGAATTCAGCAGAGCTACACATAAAACAGTCTGGAGAAGCCAGTGTCTGCAGTGTTGTATTTCATTTTTGACAACCTGCTAATAACCATACAAATTTTTTTTCTATTGATAGCTTATAGTTACCGTAAGATGAATAATTATTTTAAAAACATACGTATACAACCTGCATTTCATGCATATTTGATCAAATACTGCTTATAGTCTAGAATAGTCTGCAAATAGTCTCAAAAGCTTTTTGAACCTGTTGCTGCAGTTTACAGAAAGAGTTATTCTGAACAGGCTCAAACCAACAATAAAAATACTGCACATTATGAAGCAGGTTCAAAGCTCACATTTCTAACACCGTCTATCACAGCAGCCTTGCTCCCAAGACTTCGAGAACATCGTGCAGTTTGCTGTCGAGTCCCACGGAGACAGAACTCCAGGCTACAGTAAGCATGCAGACCAACTGTAGCCTTCCAGAACTACCCAGCTTCAAAAATCTGAGTTCAGTTGTCCTCCACTTCTTTTTAAACAGCAGACACACTGAATGCATTTGACTAATCATCTTGTACCCTATCCCAGCTGAAAAGGTATACATGTCAGAGAAACTACAACCTGGTAGCCCATACTGGCTTTAACAAAAAAAAAAACCAAACAAAAAAAAATTTATACACTGCAGTACTTATAATTGCTAACTGAATTGCTACCAAGGCTTACATTATTATTACAACCGAGGACTGTAAGAGTCTCCAAAAGAAATCTATGAAAGCAAGGAGATTTGGATTTCAGGATGAAAATCCCGGTTTGACAATCCATCCTTAACTCACCGCGTCGATATTGTAGGGGTCTCCAAACAGCAAACAGTATGCGCTCCATCTCGTCTGAAAAATCTAGGCACAATGGGGGTTGAGTTAAGGAAAGAATGTCAGACCTAGTGTTTAGCCTTAAAGAGAATCTATTTAAGATTCAAAATGTTACCTTTTTAGCAGCATATTATAGTCTTACTGAACATTCCTGGAGGATAAGCTGTGCTTAGATTGTTATTTCCTTTCCATTATTGTTTGGCTATCTGAAGAATAAGTTTCAAAATACAAGTTACCTTTCCCTTTGTTCCATCCTCCAAGAATGCTATAAAAGGTAAATTTTGAGGCCCAAATAGGTTGACAGTGTAGAACAGTTGCGTGATCAGTTTCTCCCCCTCCCCACCATCAGTACTTTATATATCTGCAACAGCCTCAGATTTACAACAAGAGAACAATCCAGAAGTTTTATTTTGGAACAGCGTTTTGAGTTTTTTCAGAAGCCATCTTGCCTTTAGCTGTAAGCAGGATGTGAGACGCAGTAGTTTGGTTAATCAGTATCACAACCCTGCATCACTGCTACATTAAGTCAAAGTCTTTCCTCAGCCTCCAAATAGGGAAGAAAAAAAGGGAGACTTTGTTGGAAGAAGCACAGGTACAATTTAGAAGGACAAATTGGATGCTGGTAATGGCTAGAGACTAGGAGCAAGATCAGTGCAACAAGCATATGGGACCCTGTTATAAGTCACTTTCAAAACGCAAGACTCCTGTTCTAATGACAAGTTTCCCTTCTTCCCCTTTACAACTCTGAAAAGCCACCATCAAGGAATTAATTTTTCCAATCAACATGAAACAGAAGTTCCACAGAATTAGCTTATTGTCTGTGTTGCTGTGCTGGAAACAACCCCTCATAGTGATGACAGCTAAAAGCAAAGCCACTCCCCTTGCCCAACTGGTTTCAACCAGAGACTAAAGACAGACCTGCTAACAGGCTTTCAAGCTTTGGGGTTACGCAGAGGCTTAGGATGCAGTCATTTCTGCTGTGTGGGTCTCCCTTGGATGCAACATTACTAGGTGCGGTTGAGAGGATTAAGCCAACTTTGATTTCAAGCACAGGTCACCATTTAGCGTCTACTCAGCCAGAGAGAACAACTCATCCCCCTGCAACCAGACTGAACTACCAGGATGACTAAAGCTGACAGCACGGGGAACCCAGTCCTGAAGTTACTACTGGGATGTTCCCTATAATGCAAACTGTAGACGTTTACAATTGAGTCATCACTACCTGTGTCACACTGACGTGAAATTAATTCTACTCCCACTGACTAAAACGCAAGACGACTCAGGTGCAACAGCCCCTTAAGCAGCTGAATTAGTAATGGTCATAATTTAGATCTGTTTTAATTAGATTTTAATGACAATGATTAGGAACTGTCTAAACAGGCATTTGGCTTCGGGTGTTTTTCACCCCCAAATGAAGACAAACAGGTGACTACGTCCCTGCCAGAGGTCCGTCCTGAGCTGACCAAAGCGGTGGTGTAAACACCTCACAATCTACAGCAACAGGCCACAAGGGAGCACGCACGCAGCGTTACGGCCAGACCTGCTGGACTCCCCGTTCCAGAGACCAGGAGCCAATTTACAGCCTTGGCTAGCCTTTGACTAATTCCAAAGAGAAATCTGCATTCAGGATCTGGAGAAAAAAAAATTAACTGTACCCACTACCGCTGCACTTCTCAAGTCAATGATACATATTTCATAACATAAAGCTGCCCATAAACGAGACATGAAATCTGAGGCTGCTGCCAAATGCTCTTCTTCGGAATTTATGTCATTTCAGCAGCTTCCTCATGAAGACTAGAATCATAAGTGAAGTCAGGAGTTCAAAACTCCACACTATTAACAACCATCTTCAGAACAAAGTACTACCCCAAACGGAAGAATTTTATGGCACGTGAGCAAAGCAGTAGAGCTGTACTAACTGCATGGGAACCTAAACGTACCACCATACAAGCCTATTCTGAAAAACAAGGAGGATGGAATGAAAGAAGTCTGATAGTTACAGCCTGAAATTATTTTTTCCAATAAATGTCTGAACTTGCTTCTGGTCTCTTAAGATGAAAAACCATTTTTAATAGCATATGGGTTTAGTTTTGTCAAAAACAGCAAACCAAAGACTCCTTACACAGTTTTAACAATTGTACAGTAAGAAGGCAAGGCATTTTACGGATTTCATTCAAAGTGCTGGTACACTTTGAAGGAACTGTAGAATTCCATACAGAAACTGATTTTACCAAGATACACGAGTCTTACGAGGACTCACCAGTTTTTGAGGGTCACTTCACTAACTTTAGAGGAACAGAGTGCAAAAGAAGTATAGAGTGTTAGCGGCTACTCAGTATGTTGATTCAGTATTAAACACGGCACAATCTAAGAAGGCAGTTTTAATAAAATACTTCAAAGGCCTTTGTGGTATCATAAAAGTGAAACACAGCTCTTGTATGGGTTGTGTCAGAAATAACGTAGTTTAGCCTGCAGAACCATTCTAAGAAAAATACTATGTACGCTATTTAAAATTCAATAGTAAAACTGACAAGCAAAAGCTTGGGAGGCTTTCTGGGTGGGTTTTTTTTTGTTGTTGTTTTTTTTTTTAAATAAAAAGCTTCTTACACTTCAACATTTTTCTGCTGCAGACCAGAAGTCTTCTTCCCCGGAGCAGCACCTCTCATCTTCCCCTCTGCATATTGTTCCCTTTAAAAAGAGTAAATTCATAGATAAGACTTTAATGGAAAAAGAAGCTTGTTTTCCCCCAAAGGGTAACAAGTCATGCAAAACATTTCAAGAATTTCTAGTAAACAGCTTTGCGAATCAGTACGTGTCATGAGCAGCAACAAATTCAACTCAATACCAAGAAGATCTGGGCTTCATAAAACACCCAGCAAGCAGTATGAACACTCGTTTCCCCACCTCCCACCACCCTTGTTATTGTGAACCACGTGGAAGCAGCACACTGCTTCTGAAAAAGTATGAAACAGCTTCTCAGTAAAAGCATTTCCATTAAAGAAATGGAAGATTCGCATTCATAAAAATCAAACTATTCGTAGGCATACTGAAGCCGTCTAGGAAGATCCTTACCACTCATCACTATATTTTAAGGATACTGCACAACAGTAATTTTTAGCCACCTCCTTTCCATGTTACAGGCTGTACAGGATGTCAGGCTGCCTCTCTCTAATCAACCTACTTTTCCTTAAAACCTTAAGTCACCATTTTAAAACTAAGTAGCAGCTTGCTCTTTCTAAACTGCTAGTGGACAAAGATCAGAACATCTCTGTAAGCCAAAGCATCTCAAGAATAAATTAACATATGAACACCTCTTGAAGGCTTTTTTAACTCACTAAATTCCCTTGAGAAATAGTTGTTGGATTGAGGCTCTTTAAAAACATTATTTACTGACAACGACGTCTAACAAAAATACTTACTGGTTGGCCTTTTGAAGTTCTTTTTGTTTCTGCAAATTGGTATCCACGTATTTGAGCACTCTGCTTTCTGGAACCCATTCATCCCAGCTGAAAAAAATTTAAAAAAAATCAAACGATCATTCAAAAACACTACATAATTGCATTCTACACGCAACAGTTAATTAAAAACTGCACAGAATTTGAGACTGAACTCTGCTTTTGTGTCAAGTCATGGACTGGCACAACTGCAAGTATAAATTACCAAACGTATTCCCCACTGACTGAAGCTGAATGATTGTTCTAGGGAAGTATAACCCTCAGTCATTTCCAAAGAGTTTCCCAAACTTGAAGGATGGGCAATTTAGGAAGGGGGACCTGTCTTTAACTTAAAAGAAGCATCTCAGGAAAAAAAAATATTCTACACTTACTAAATTATAGGACACCTGTAGCCATAACTGTATTATGAAGCAAGTTTCCTTTATCTATTCCAACATTTTATAGGTTAACAAATTCAGCAATAAGATCTTACTGTAAGAAGAAGAGCTCTGATTTCTGTCTGTGAAGGAAACCAAGATGGCATGAATATTTGAAGAATCTGAAGTGAACGATTTAAGAGAACAGGTGTTGGGGAAATTGCCGTTATGAGCAAGAATTCCACTTTGACAAAGAGTGGATAATTTGAGCAATCTGACAATTTATTTCAAATAAAACACATTAAAAGTGGCCAAGCTATTCTAAAGTATGCAAGTTAAAGCTCTTTCTATAGAAAGAGTTCTGTGTCATTTTCATTTCATGGCAATAGCTGCCAGTCTCGGAACATCACGGTGGCAAAACCAATACTACTACAGGAGCACAAGGTCTTCAAGAGTGTTAAGACAAGCTTATCATCCAGAAGTTACAGATAAACATGTCCAGCTGTACAGATTCTAAAACTATGTTTTTAGGATAGTGCTTTGGTCAGGTACTTAAGCCACTTATCTTAACCCTGTCTGTACAGATGCAAGAGACCTTCAAACGACGTGCTATGTAACTGTGCAGCACATTACACTGTAGGATGAAGAAACTTTTTTGGTATCCTAACTGTTGATATTCACAAAAAAATTAAGTCATCGAGCAATTAACAAGTAACAAAAGACCATAATTATAGAAACCAAAATTACAGAGTCATATCGCCCAAGTTGTCTAGATCTTGCAGCAATGCCACTTTTAATGTGGTTAATTGGAAGCTTGAAGGCAAAAAAACTCAAACAGCGCAAGCAAGAAAAGCAGGAGGCACGACATCACTTAAGGCACCCTTCAGAGATAAACAAGAGGAGGAAGTATCAAATTTACGCTGCCTCATTAATATACAGCAGCCACCATGAGAATCAATTACACTCCCTGTAACTGCTGGTGTTTACAATAAAACATTTATCTGTCCATTTGGCAGGGGGGGTGGGGGTGAGCAGACACATATTTAAAAGTTGCATATTAAAACATGAAGTTCAGCTTTTAGTCACATCAGTGAGATCGCAACACTAATGACTAAGAGTCTGCGCTCTGGAGTCTGCAGCATTGAAAGGGAACAAAACCCAACAACACAGGAAAAAGTGCTCTCTGAAACACTTCTGAGTTTGGAGAGCTGAAGCTTTTAATTGCCAAGAAAAAACTCCACTTTTCCTAAATTCAGAACTTCGTGGCAGAACAGAATTCAAATCAAAGCAAAAAAGACAAGTACATAAATGCAATAATCTCAGTATTCACCTTTAATAGGCCAAACATTTGTTTCATGGAGACATCTTTATTCTTCAGAAATCCCTCACCTAGAATCCTACTATTTTTGCAAAGGAAAAAGCACCTCTAACTCGACCTCAGCATGAGAGGCAAAAACTGAAATACAGGTAAACCCACTCCTGTGAAGGACTAAACCAGGCAGCCGTTCCCGTCCTGAACACGGCCTTCGCTGAGGCATGCTGCTCCAAATCTTTGCCACCAACTTTGCTGCCAGAAGCGGTATAAAAGTAAAGTACACTGTGTATTTGAGTAGAGAGTTCTGCTCCACTTCAGCAGGGGTTGCCTCTCCTACCAATGTGTAACAAGGAAGTTTTTGTACTAGATATTTCTGCCAGGGAGGAATTACAGTAACTGTTTTCAAACTTGAACAAACAGAACGCTATAAAGCACTTCCATTAGTCTACTGACACCCGAAGCTACCCTGCCTACACAGCCAAAGCTCTGGGGGAAACGGTTAGTTCAGCAATGTTTTCTTTGTGTTGCTATAAATCACTGGCTTCTGTATAAAAACCATTTAGGTCGATCTCAGAACCAGTCTCCTAACAAGAGGGACATGGTAGTGCTAGTCCAGCTAGCTCGCATTCAAGCTGACAAAGCCTGCATTTTCCCATAAAGGAAAATGAAACACTGCTTTCATTTTACGCAATACTTACTTTTTATTCCAACCACTGTAATGGATAAAGTATTTCACTTGCTTGTCCTTTATGGCAACCTTTACACACTGGAACAGAGAAGAAAGTTCAGTCAGTACGAAAGAGAACAACAAGGTCTGAGTGAGTTTTGCTTTTTTAGCTTTCAGAGTTAAAACATGCAGAGATTTCCATGCAAGCAGTTGAAATACCGGCAGCTATTTCACAGCAGAAAGTAAGTTCTCCAACACGTTACTGCCTATTTACGGGTCCGAAAGGGCTAGGCAAACAAGCGACTGCTCAGCTATCCAAAGGGACACCTTCATTCATGAGAAGGTTCAGAAACCCCCACGGATGACCAGAAGAGTAGACAAGCAGTCACTTCACTACCCCCAGGTTAGCCAAAAGCCATTCACTAGAGAGCTTGTTCACATGCAGGCCCCTACCTCACAGACAGGTAAGCTGGCTGAAGTAGAGGAGTCTTCAAAGGTAAAATAAATAATATGGATCTCTACAGTCACAGAGAGAGCATTATATTCAGTAGAAAGAGTTGCAGTAAGGGCTTTGTCCAGGTTAAGAATGTGTACATGAGGTAAATAAAAGCAGTTATTTCCATCAAAAGACTGGCCGATGAATACAGTAACTTCCTCATACACTGGTATTAAGGCGAGACCATTAAAAGAGGGAACACGTATGCAACAAGGTAGCTCTAACCGTTCCAGAGTATCACTTAGATTCAGAAGCAACCCTCAAACTTCTCTGCCTTACAGTTTAGCACAGCCTTACTCGCAGCCTGCGAGACCCTGCCTCAGCTCACCCAGAGGAGTATGCTCAGGGGAGCTGGAACAAGCGTGCACGCTGCCCGGTAACAACACAACTTCCTCCTACCCCTGCAGTCTGGCACGTAAGAGCTCAAGCTACCACAACTATACAGAAGAAAAACATAGCCAGAGACATGCCTCTTCCTGCAAAAACATAGCCCAGAACAGAAACTACATAACTCACTTCATGCCCCTGAACTTCTTTGCTGTAACAACTTAAATCCATCTGCTTCTGCCTGGATAGGCACTTCCTCCAGCAAGGTATCAAGTCTTGCTCTCGATACACCGAGATACAGATGCCACTGTACCACTCCAACAGCCAGATAACAAGGGTGTCGTAAAACATGAAGAATCACCCTCTTCGGCTCTAGTTTTCAGTCCTTTTTTTATGGATATTTTTCCAGTGAAGTAAAAAATGACTCATAGAAGTCATAATTGCCATCTTCTTGTCAGGCTAATTGAGGTACCTCTAAGTATTTGGGAGGGCAGAGCCTTTTGCTGTACAGCATTTTCTCAACTCTTGTGGCAATTCCTTCCTGCACCCTCTCCAATTAAAAAAAAAAAGTAATTGTCAGCATAGAGAGGAACATCATATTTCAGTACTGATTTCAAAAATGCCACACAGGGAACTTAAACTCAGTCTCACCTAGACTTGCAGCTAGGAGTAAGGATATCCTCATCTTGTCAATACACTGCTGCACCAGTGGCTCATTTTGACAGCCGAACAGACTGTGTGCTTAAGAAGCGCCTATTTGGTTTGAAGAATGTAAGGGAGCAGGAAGTAAAAGAAGATTCAAATGTATTTCTGTACCAAAATGTTTTCCTTCCTGCTGGAGGTTAGAAGTGTGTTGAGTATCATTTAACTCCGCACTGTACAGAGATGTACAGTTACTGTTTGTCACAATTTTTCATACTACACTGACACCAACACCAGTGCTTCTCTGGTCATCTTGCTATGGGAAGCGAAGGATATGGCCACCAGGAATGAAACAACTTCTGTATTGAGAATCACAGAAGAAAAATAGATCAAAGGAACAGGTAAAAATCTATGGTTACTACCTACAAAGTATCTTTGTAAAATTAAACCCAGTTCCTTCTGCCATGTCGAGAGCCCAGAAGGATGCAGACTTGCAATATAAACAGCCAGCCAAAAGCTGTCTTGCCAACCGAGAAATCCCTTCTAGCACCAAGCTGGCAGAGCCAGTTCCTGCAACACTCATTCCACCCTCGCATAAAGGAGACGAGGGACACTGCATGGAGAAGCACGCCACCGTAGCAGCTCTGGGCTGTTTAACTGACCAGTTAAGTCTGCTGCTAACACAAGTTTGTTTTCACAAAAGTAGAAGCCTTGATTACTCTCCTCTCTGTACCAGCACCAGGGCAGGCCCTAGCAGAAGACAACACTGAGCATACATTCACAACGAACTTGTTCTCCAGTTCTAGAGCAAGGGAGAAAAGAGAGTAGAATCCCTACAGTGAAAATGTTTTAGACAAGCAGGTCCCCTGTCAGTGATCTGGATGCTATTTTAACATTAGAACAATTATCTCCTGATAGCATGAAAAGAGATGTCAAGTATTTCTAGCTGCCTCCCTACTACCACTTCTCCAAAGTTGTCCCATCAGTTAACATTTACTGGCACTACAACCTAATGGATTTAAAATCTCTGTTTAAGGAGCACCAGGAATTTCTGCAAGTCCTCTAATCCACACAGCTACAAAAGCCCTTTGTTTCAATTTCGGAGGAAGTGGAAACAGACGGTTAAATTAGGAGCTCTACCCTCAGTAAAACAGATGGCATGGCAGCGACATCTGCTTAAAGCCCACAAGCAAAGCACACCACTGAGAGTGTCGCAGCAGAGGCCTGCAACTGAAGCAGCAGGGATACTCCAAGTCATAAATTTGCAATGCGTGGCTTCTGCAGTTAAAAAGCCAGAACTGAGAATGCCACTTCCTTTGTCACTTTAACCCAGCATTATCTTCTGCAGCGTTGTCCCATTTGAAGACCACTGATTGTACTCAGCCACCTACACCTCTGAGGAAGCTCAAACTGCAGCTAACTTGCTCGCTCATGCACTAGCAGCAGCACCAAGTCCCACGAGCACAGCGTTCTGGGAACACAGGGGTATTGGGTGTTCAACACATAAGACCACCCGGCCTTTAGCAGTTTACCAGAGTAGCTACATAGTACCACCGGGCTTTCTGAATTTTTTTCTATAATGCAGAGCTCCAGGATTTAAAACCTATTGCATAGATTATCAGGTTTTTGTTCATTTTAGTTTCAGCCCTTAATCCCATCTAGTGAGGCACAGCAGGTAAACTAATACAATTCCTTATTTTCTTGGGGAACAGTCAAAACCATCTGCAGCAGTAACCACACCCACCTTTGCTTCATAAAGGAGAGGTCCATGAAAACAAAGCACTCGTTCACCTGGAAGAAAGTTGCAGACAAACATCTTAGAACACCACCAATGTGCCATTTCTGTAAAATATATGTCATCAAGTACAACACAGAATTAATCCAGTGGCAACCTAGAAAGAAATTCAAAGGCGGAGACTGATTTGAGAAGCAGGCTGGTGCCTGAGAAGCAAATTCACTCTCGTACAAAAGAGGATCAGAGCTGTGATTATTTACGCCGTGAAGCAGATTCCTGAGGACCTCTGTGAAGAGCACTCATGCAAGGCCAGCTGCATGCAAACCACGTCCAAGCCTGCCCAGAGTTTTGCAGAACAGCTGGTTACGTCAGCAAACAACGGACACCAAAACTTCCATTCCCACCCATACTTCCAGCCAACGCCAGCTGAGGTTATAGACACCCTTGCCTCCTGTTGCAGGGCTGGCACAGAGAACTTCTTCAAAGCCTTGAATTTCAGATGCAGACACCAAAACACACTGGCTTGATACGAATGCACTGCTTCAGCCTCTGCATCTTAAGCTTCTGACAGAAATGAAAGCAAGTGTCATGAGCGCTCCTTTTCCTGCAGAACTGCACCACCTGGTACTTCCAGTTCAATGCAGTCAGGAAGAGAGAGACCCTGACATTGTTTCTCCCTCCAACTTGTGGTACAGAAGAGTGCCAGGTTTGTGCAACAGCAAGAAAAATCATTCATTTTGTGGTTGTTAAGTAGGAAGAGACTGTTCTTCAGTCCGGGGCTTTCCCCCCCCCCCCC
>Ga0065711_1037911_pt1 | contig 19352 bp, 7 predicted proteins | sample Hoacrofraction12_FD_59098 | JGI IMG/M metagenome (GOLD analysis project Ga0065711, IMG submission 59098) | Hoatzin crop microbial communities from Cojedes, Venezuela - Epithelial fraction 12 v2 (version 2) | ecosystem: Host-associated > Birds > Digestive system > Esophagus > Crop | place...
TCCTGTGCAGCCTGCTGTAGGTGACCCTGCTTCGGCGGGGGGGTTGGACTAGATGACCCACAGAGGTCCCTTCCAACCCCTACCATTCTGTGATTCTGTGATTCTGTGATCAGGATGGGTGTGACTGACACCTGAACAGTCAGTCCCTCGCGAACTTTCTTGTGGCACAGCTCGGAGCCCCTGTTGGTACCAGCTGGTGTCCCAGGTGTTGAAGCTTCTCCTTTGACATGGTGTAGAGGAAACAATTCTGTCGCAGCAACGTGGGGGCACGCACGTCCTGCTGATCTTTGGGTACTCAGCTGTTCTGTTGAAGGCTCCTCTTAATTGATATTCTTCTACAATTAGTCCCTTTGGCACTAGCAGTCATTCAAGTTATGGGTCCCACAGGTAAGATGAGTCCCAGATATCCAGTGGTCCTACAGAAATACCATGCAAATACCCAGCTGTTCAAGCCAAGTAATTCTGCATCCTGCTTGAAGTTGCAATTTTAACTGTCCTTGGAGAGAATATCTCTCAGAGTTATTGTGCTTTTTTAACTAATACTGGTTTTATACCTGTAGTTTCTCAGCATTGTACATTTCTAGCACTATTCGTCTAGAGATCAAGGTGTTACAAAATATGTATCATCTGCTTTTTGATAATGGGGGATGAAAGACAGCGATGACAGGAATAAAATCTTTACCAGAGACTGATCAGTTAGTGAGATGAACAGAATCAAGAAAACTTGAATTCCTTATATTTTCATCAAAATTTTCCCTTTCAGGGTGGCAGTGATATACGCACGGATTCAAGATACTTTTTTAGCTGGCAGTACTGAAAAGTATCACATGATTGTCTGCAATGTTTTTCTCCCCTCTGAGAGATGACAGATGCTTCATGGAGCACAGTGAAAATTCCTTAAAATTATTGTAAGCTCCATGTACTTATCTGTTTCTTGTTGAGTGTCTATTAAAACTAATTTGGTATGTAAGTACTAGGGTGAAATAGATGAAAAATCTCTGGGGGGTTTTGTAACACTGGAAGTTGTGGTGCCTGCACAGTGACTTGGCTGGGTCACCAGGTTTGGAGGAGGTGTGCTAGGTGGGGCATGAGGAGAAGATGAAAGCAACAAATCTTAGGAATGTGCCTGTGGCACAAAAGACAAGTGCTTATAGAAGAAATGATTAGTCAGAAGAAGTTTAGGAAGAGAGATTACTTCTGTATACTAGTTGAAACAAGCATTTTCTTTGTGATATCAACACACATACTTTTTATCCTCTCAAATCTTCAATTTTCTATGCTCATTTCAATGCAGAGGACCTTTCTGCTGATTCTCTGCAGTAAGTTGCTGGTGCCACCAGATCAAGCAGAGTCATGGGGACAGGGAGTCTTCCAGTAGCCAGTACCTGGCCCTAGGGATTACGTGCAGACACTTTCCTTTTTCCATCAAATTTGCAGTTAGTCTCAGTTCCTGTCATCTCTAATGAGCAACACCAGTAACTACCAGAGTCTGGGAAAATTGGTGTAACCCATATATGTCTGTCTTGGATCAAGCGCTTGGAGCTAAGGTATGGATCTCAACCTCTTCTCTGTGCTTCCGTGCAAGAGACGTTAATTCAGTATGTTGCATATTTTGCTTGCTCCAGATAGTGGAAGTTCTTTAATTGCTGCTGGAGTCTACGCTGAACATGTGCATTAGGGTAGAGCATTGGCCCTAAGAGATATTTTCAGCATAGCAAGAATCATAGAATCGTAGAATGGTCTGGGTTGGAAGGGACCTTAAAGATCACGTAGTTCCAACCCACCTGTCATGGGCATGGACACCTTCCACTAGTCCAGGCTGCTTAAAGCCCTGTCCAACCTGGCCTTGAACACTGCCAGGGAGGGGGCATCCAGAACTTCTCTGAGCAACCTCTTCCAGTGCTTCACCACCCTCAGAGTGAAGAATTTCTTCCTTGTATCTAATCTATATCTACCTTCCTTCTGCTTGAAGCCATTGCCCCTAGTCCTGTCACTACATGCCCTTGTAAAAAGGAGTAGTAAAGAGGAAAGGAGTGCAGATACGGGTCTCTTGTGGTAGATGTAGCACTGGCTGCATGGCTACTAGACCCAGGATGATACAAAATGCAGACGAGATTACTATTAATAACTTTCAGCCACATTTATTGTAGCACCAAATTGTAGCCATTTTTGACTTCATAATGTTCAGCATCTGTGACCTGATGTCCAGTTCTGCAATATTTTTTGCTGCTGTCTGCTCAGACATTGTCCCTGCAACTAGATGGACTTGTGGGTGGTATTCTTTAAAAGCTCTGATTCAATTCCAGAATTTTGGTGTTGCAGAAACATCTTGTAACTTCTGACGGTTACTTAAGTACAGTTTTTTCTGAGACACATACCATTTTTAATGTAATAGTCAATTAAAGGTTTGAGCTGTCCCTTAGAATTGGGTTGCTCATCTTCTATCTGCAGTACCAACAAAGGATGTTTGATTTTAGGAATTCTTGAAAACCCATGCTTTCTAGTGTTACTCTGGAAGATAGTGCGGTTTTTACACTGCATTTGGAAATTGCAAACAAAATATTCCTTGCTGCCCTCCTCTGTATTCTGCCAGAATCTTACAACTGTCCACATTTTAAGAGATTACCTGAGGCCTAAATGTTCCTTTGGTTGTTTTTTTGAACCATTTTCCCTGCAGATTTCTGTTGTCCCTCTACAGGAAACAGAACTGTAAAAAAAATAAAGGCTGTATTATAAAGGGCAAGTAAATCCTCACAGCTTTGCATGAGGTTGTGTATACATGTAAAACCAAAACCAAAGCTGAGGTAATTTCAGGTTATGCTGCATTTCTACAAAAAATATTTAAAACCTCAAAGCTGTGTTCTTATAATAGCAACAGCCATGGAAAGGCCCTTCCCTGACCATATCCCGTATAATGATTGAAGGATGTAGCCCTGCAGTTCATGCTTCTGAGACTGGGCTGTCTTGTCCCCTCTAAACCCTGTATTTATTTGGGCTCTGAACTATTCTGACTACAAGAGGCCTCACACTGGTGCAAAGAGCTGCCCTGACAGGCTTCTCTGTAGTATCGGGGTTGTAAAGGTTTACTGCTAAGTCCATTTCGTAGCGTCATAGAATCATTAAGGTTGGAAAAGACCTCTAAGATTGAGTCCAACCATCAACCCAGTGCCACCGTGCCTGCTAAACCATGTCCTGAAGTGCCACATCTGTGCATTTTTTGAACACCTCCAGGGTTGGTGACTGCACCACTTCCCTGGGCAGCCTGTTCCAGTGCTTCACAACTCTTTCAGTAAAGCAGTGTTTCCTAATATCCAATCTAAACCTCCCCTGACGCAACTTGAGGCTGTTTCCTTTTGTCCTATCACTGTTTACTTGGGAGAAGGTTCCAACACCCACCTCGCTACAGCCTCCTTTGTGCAGTTTCAAGGGAGCATATTGGACTTGACCCTAAGTTATGTCTGTTCTAGTAACAAACACGGGGTTAGCAGGGATGCTCGGCAGCATCCTGCAGCTGTTCCTGCTGCCCTGCGGTTAGCCTGGTCCTGGGGCACTGCTCTGGCCTGGGCCAGCCCGCCGTCTCCCAGACTGCGTCGGGGCATGGGTGTCAGGGATGGGGCAGGAGCTGCTCCCCTAGGCACAGCGGTACACGCGTCCTTGCCGAAGAGAGCTTAGCTTGGATTGACATAAGAAGGGTCCTTGGCCTCATTAATTTAGCAGCTTAGATACAGCGCCAAGGTTTAATTTTGTATTTCAGAAATTTTGAAGCATCGCTGTGCGTTTGCCACAAACAGTATGTCCTAATAATGCATTCTGACACGCCTGGTTTTGGGAGGAGGAAAGGGCAGGTTAGCAAGCCCAGCGCTGCCCTGCTTTGCTGTCTGTCTTCCCCAGCAGTAATGTTTTAAACAAGCATAAACTGTCCATGTGCGTTAGGCTGCTTGTGGAGTGCGTTGGGCTTCCTTTGTGGACACAAAGGTGCTGCAGGCTGGAATGAGGTGCGCTCAGCCGCAGGTCACTGTGCGGCGGGATTAGGTACTTGCTGTAGTGCTGACAGCTGCATTCTCCGCAAGCCCCATCCTGTGTCTCGTGCCCGTGTGTGTGTACGTTTCATAGTGGTACAAAGAAGAAAAATGCCTCATCTCTTTGGTTATATAAGTAACTCAGTGTGCAGATTTTTATTACCAGCTATTTTTAATTGGCTAACAGTTGTTGTCAGTGATGTCACAGTTCGAGAAACATTTGTAATGTTTGCTCTGATGTTTTTCTCCCTCTTAACCTCATTCTATAGAAAAAATACACATGGAAAGCAAAATTAAATTATTTTTCTTACTGTACAGTTCTTAATAACTGTATACAGAATATGCAAATACCTCTCTTGGTTGGCTGCAGTAGTCCATCTGTTCTGACAGTATCTCATACTAGATTATACAAGTATCTAGCTTTGCTGCAAACCTCTACCAGAAGCAGAAAGAGGCTATGTTTTCATGAGAGCAAGAAAATCTACACTAAGCAATCGAAATAGGCTTCAAGCTGCTAAAAGATTACTTATGTGCCTAGGGAAAAGAAGTAAACAATCTTTCTCTGTGTGCTGCTTTCACTGTAGCCTTTTCAGAGCCCTCTTTTCCTTATCCAAAATGCCTCCTTTGCCTGCCAGGAATGAGGATAATTAAATGTCCTTTAAGTGGTGTGTAAAGCTGTATGAGAATACCTATCCTCCTGATCCAGGTCCGTATAGTAAATATGAAAGAGAACAGTGCTGTCAGGCGTGCTACTTCATCGCTCCTGAGACTAGCTTTAAGGCGGAGACTTGAAATAACCAGTTTTCCCCCGCAGTGACATATGCAGCATCCTTACAGGCATCTCCAGCAGCACGCCTGCCTCTCGTGTCTGCTATTTATACAGTAGTGCAACTGAATTGAAAATCAACAGCCTTACACAGATTAATTTTAAAGCAGTGCTCTGGTTTGTGATTTTAGAAGGCAGCTCCCAATAAAAATGTAAATTTAAAAGAACCCTAGAGTCCTTTCTACTGACCCAGTGACAACTGTATTTTGAACTAAAACTGTTTTCCATTGTCCTCAAAGGGTTTTTTTGTGCCAATATATGATTATTACTTCACTGAAAAAAAATATACAGTTAATTTTTTTTTCCTGACGGTGCTGAGGATGAGATGACCATCAGTACTAGCTGTTTCTTTTCCCCACTCCCTGGATATTTTCCTCTTATGATAAATAGAAATTATGGAGAATTATTATTTAACGGTTTTCTTTGCAGTGTTGAATAATGTCTTTGTATAAATGCTATTACAGCATGTGTATGATTTGTGGTAAAACAATGCATGTTTCAATGTGTTAGCCTCCTTTCAGACGAACTTCAAGACTTGGAGAGCTATCTGTGTCTCCTGATAATTTTTTTCTGAAGTGTAATGCTTTTAAAAAGCAGATCTGATTATTCACATTAGTCTCCACCTTTCCTTCCCTTTTTCTTTATTGCGTGAGGCATTAGCATGGAAACACGCTTCACATTTCTCAGGCTTTTGTCTGTTCCTGCTGCTTTGCCTACTGGAAGTCAAACGGTGCTACTTGGTTTCTGACATAACTGATTACTATGGAAATTATTACCATGTCATAAACAGAGGATTTCTTGTGTCGAATGTGCGGCAGGAACGCAGATGATTCTGTAAGCAGAAGGTTTCTGGTAATAAGGAAAAAGGGAAGAGAAATGCAGAAAACACATGATGCCATGCAAAATCCATTGTTGCAGATTCTTTTTCAGAAGGCATAACCTTCAAGAGCATAGGGATCGAGCAGCTCGCTGGGTTTTTTTGTTTTCAAATGAGTAAGAAGATAAATGTGCATTTGTGCTTCAGGGAGTAATTATTTTATTTTGACTCCAGCAGTTGGCACTGCCCAAAGCGATTTCCGAGGGCATTCGATGTATGTCCCAGATCACTGTTCCACGCTAGGGAGACTAGACAGCTACCGCTCCGCCGTGCAGCGCTCTGAAACCAAGGACACCAGCTGCCAGACGGAGGAAGTTAAAGTTGTGCCCCCTTCAATGAGAAGAATACGAGCGCAGAAGGGACAAGGCATCGCAGCCCAGATGTCTCAGTTCTCCAGCTCATCTGGAAACATGTCAGTGATGAGTGATTCTGCTGCAGTTATATTTGCTTCTCGCCAAAATAGCGACATAGGTTTTCACAGCTTGCCTCGGGCTGGTGCAAGAGTGTCTCTGCAGTCCCTAGAGCAGACACAGAGCATCTCTAGGCAGACAGAAGACGTCGCTGGCACTTTACCCCACCAGATAAGTAAATTGCAAGTGGATGATGGTGTTGCGCATCTGAGGAACAATCCCACGACGGGGACCCTGTTGAGGCCAAAGTCTCAAGAGGTGAGAAGCTATGACAGCGAGAACTCCGCAGGCCCAGCATGTGTGGTTTCTCCTCATGCCACCTACTCCACGAGCATCATACCCAATGCAACACTGTCATCCTCCACAGAAGTTATTGTTATTCACACTGCCCAGAGTGTTGGATCGTTGGATAGTAAAATTACTAGCTCCGCTGCCTACCCAAAGCCAAGAGACAATCCTGTTGCCAGCAGCGCAGTAAGTGGGAAAGAAGATCACCATTCTTCAAGTGGTAACTGGAGCGAGAGCAGCTCCACACGTCACTCACAGACTTCAGATACCATCCCATCTAGTACTGTCGTGATGCTTTCTCTTGGTGACTCTGCTGTCTCTCTTAGCACTCCTGGAAATGCAGAGACTGGGTCTCAGAGCGTGAGCTACAGCTGTAGGAACAATCTTGCTTTACCAAACCCTTCCCAGGACAGTGATGGTAGGAGTGAATCTAGCTACTCAGGGGAGCGAGCACAAGCAGCAGTGAACAGCACAGACCATTGGCTCTACAAGTCTGCAGAAAACAGTGAGACTCCTTCACGCAAGGTGGTTTGTACCACACCAGGCTGTGCCACTCCTGGTAGCAACCTGAGGAGCAGCAGCCTGGAGAGGACTTCAGCCAGGGACGATTCTACTTCTCTCTATTCTGTGGACCACGACGAGTATTACAGTTCCGTGCTTGTGGACTCCAGACTGAAGTCAGACACGCCATGCGATAGTACTAATGGTTTTGGGAAGCCCAGAGACAGCGTGATAAATGTCTTTGAAGGAAAGGAGAAGAAACATCAGGATGACCAGACAGGCCAAGGTGACAAATCCCTTGCAAGAAACATCTCTCTGAAAAAGGCAAAGAAGCCACCTTTGCCACCATCCAGAACAGACTCACTCAGAAGGATGCCCAAGAAAAAAGCCCAGTCCAATGGACAGGTACTTGATGAAACCCTCATTGCCACCCTCCAGCATTCTCTGCAGTTGAATCTCAAGTGCAAAAATGGCAGCTCCCCTTCGCAGAGCCCTTGCAGCGATTATGAGGATCCCTGGGTGTTGCGCTCCCGCAGCCAAAGCTCGGTCAGTGCAAGCAGCAGCATGATGTCCACCACTGCTCCAAACCTGTACTCCATCTGCACTGTCACTCCCTCTCAGAGTGAAACGAGTAGCATCAAGTCGGAGTACGCTGACCAGTGGGGTTACTACAGCGACTATGCCGCAGCGGCAGACGACCAGGTAAAGTCCCCAGTGACCCATTCTGCCAGCACATCATCTGCTCTCAGTGATTACAGTGTCAGCCACTTCAGTGATGGCTCGAGGGCTTCTGTGCCACAAGTGCCCAGTGGACCAGCCAAACCAAAGAGCGCTTCTCCGGAGAAATCCCACCGAGTCACATCGCCGTCGAGTGGGTACTCCAGCCAGTCCAACACACCCACTGCGCTTACTCCAGTGCCTGTACTTTCAAAATCTGCATCATCAGGAAATGGGAAATCCAAGCTGAAGCCAAAAGTGCCTGAAAGGAAATCCTCTCTTCTGTCTTCAGTCTCCATGTCTTCATCTTCCACTTCTCTCTCTTCAAATACATCTACTGAAGGGAGCGTGAGTGTGAAGAAATTGGACCCCACCCTGAGCTCTCCTCCGGATTCTGGTGCACCTCCTCTGCCACCCCAGCTTCCAGCACCTCCCATGCATTGCCCCGAACTTTCTCCTCCCCCTCCCCCTCCTCCAGCAGAAAACATGGATCTCTCGCCATTGCCAGCCTCTCCCACATTCCCCCCTCCTCCACCAGAAGCTGATGTCAGTTCTTCCTTCGTCCAGACTGTCCCATGGTTTCCACAAGAGGCCTCCATGAGTTCGTTCTCTTCCTCTGTTCCTCCACCTCCTAGTTTCCCCTTAGCTGTCCCACCACCAGCACCGCCTCTTGATCCCAAACTAACAAAAGGTGCAACAATATACCCACAGTATTCTTTTAAGAAACGTAACCAGGAAGATTCTTGCTACAGTCCAGTGAAGCAGCTGCTCAACAAACAAGACACATCGAGACCAGTGATGCCCTTGGTAACCACCAAAGCGTTGCAAATGGTGCAGCTGAGGTCTGTGAAAAAAGCCACAGAACGTGAACCACCACCTGAATCTGCTTCTGAAGCCACCTCTCAGGAAAAGGGTATTGTAGATTCATCATCACAGTGTTCCCTAAAGCCATCTCTCTCTCTCAGGCTCAGTAACAGCTTAGGTGAAGAGGAAATGAAAACTCAAGGCACTTCATTTAAAAACTCAGTTCAGACGCTGGCTCGGGGTTCTCCTCTCGTTCTCTGCGATAACACACCAGCGCTTGACAGCAATCAAAAGCCTGCGAGTACGGTAGGTCTAAACAAGTCTTTGGAAGCTGATTCACTGGGGTCAGCTACAGAATGCACACCCGAGTCTTCGGTGCAGAGTGACGACCTCTGTTCTGGCATGTCACTTCAGGGGTCACCAGCATCTCCCGACAAGGCTCCGGTTGTATTACCGAGCAAGAAACCACCTCCCATTTCAAAGAAACCCAAACTGTTCCTCGTTGTACCACCTCCACAGTTAGATCTTACAGTGGAAAAAATAGCTGGAGTGAGTGATACTGTCAGAAGCACATCAAGCCCAACTAAGAGAGACGCTGTGCTTGCACACTGCGAGGAGGCGAGAAATTGTCTTACAGATGGACTCAGTTCTAGCGAGATGGACTCTGGCAGCCTGGTTCCTGAGGGAGGAGCTGTCGGATTCACCTTCTCCGAGACCGTGGGAGCTAATGCCTTTGTGGTACAGCCTGCTGCATCACCAGTTCAAGAAGAACCCAGGCAGGAGGAGCAGTCCGCTTTCGACGAAGGAAGCAGTTCAGGCAGCAGCCAGGACAGCGGCAGCAACGCTGACGGGCACCTGTCTCAGGAGAACGAAAGTGGTGAGTCTCTTTTCTCTGACTCTTCTTCAGATGCAGCAGTAGCTATATTAAAGACGCTGGGGAGTGAGAATAGCAGTCCTAGCATTCAGGTGGGCTTCTGTAGAGAAAAGAGCCTCTTGCGATAGTTAAAACTGAAAGCCTACAGAAAGTCGCAGGGATCAGATTAATACTTCATGAGATTTCTCGTAATTCCTTTCTGACTTCTCGTTATTGCAGACATAGAAAGAAGATTGTGCTTTGTTTAACCGTGCTAGGATTAAAACGTGCGATGAAAACATGTTCAGCTTTGTTAACTTTGATTTTGCGTTTTAGTGGAAACGATACAGATTTTCTGTCAGCGTTGTTCTCCACCTGTGTTTGTGGGCAAGCACAGGCATTCTCTGCACCGCTGTTCGCTAAGCAAGCCCTGTGCTGAAATCACAGTAGTGACAGCGGTGCGCTCACTGGGTCTCGGATGCTTTGCCTTAGCGGCAGCGCGGGCTGGTTTCAGGGTGATCTGCCTGTTGGGTTCCCACCGACGGACTGACAGTGTTGTTCGTTCTCTCTGCGTAGTGGAGGTGTTTGAATCGGATACAGCAAACGGCTCGTTCCTGCCGAGCAGTAGTTATGGGGAAGATACGGACGGAGTGGCAACACCAGCAAGACCAAGGACTACTGAGGATCTTTTTGCAGCCATTCACAGGTACTGCAGAAATTGCCCTTCCAGTGCTGTCAGGTCCAGTAGTTCTCTCAAAAATTATTTTAACATTGTTTTATTAAAACACCCAATTACAACAGTCATTGCTTTAACAGAAAGCACACACTTATCAATTTTCTACTAAGGCTATATATGAAAAGGATAAGGAAAAGAACTCACATTTTACTGTTTTACAAATGTATTTAATCCATTCTGAATTAAAAGCTACCAGATTAAATGAATGTGTAGATGATATTATAAATATCCTGCCCCTTAAAATACCAAGTTACGTCTAGTATTTATTGTACTGTTCTCAATCTGCCATATTAACTCTACTGTTGCTTTTTCTGTGTATCCTTTTGTTTTCATTCTTGTTCTTCTCCATCTCTTTTTACTCTCTTCGCTGCTTATATGGTGCAGTTTGGGACAGAGGCTCAACGCTAATGCTTCATGGCAAGCGTGGCTGAAACTGGCAAGTAACACAACATGTCAGTCATATGGCAAAACATATGGCAAACGCTGGATTATAGTTTGCCATAATCCAGCCTGAGGTCGGGTGTTTTGTGTCAAACTGGTTCATGAATGAAATGTGCAATACTGGCTCTATTATTAATGACATTCTTCATTTCCCTTAAAAACAAAATCATCCTGAATAGGTAACTAGATTTTTGTGCTGTTCACATTAGGTTGTCAAAAAAAGCAAAGGAAAAAAAGCTTAAAACCACAAAATGAAACGTGTGCACCATTTAAACAGTACACACAGAAGGCCATTACCACTCTGAACTACTGTGCTCCCTTCTAGGCTAGAATCGACGTAGTGGTAGTGCCATCTTGCGGCTTTGTCTTTTACTTCAAAATTTAGAGGGGCCATCTCTTTTAACTGGTCACGGAAAGCGCTTGGCAGCATCCGTACGGGTTTGTCTCGGGGTTCACTCAGTTTGCACGTCTGTGCGCGAGGTCTGCATCGGGAGCACTGAGGGGTGGGAAGAGCCTGGTGTGAGAGCGTGGCTGGGAGACTGCAGCACCTGGGATGCAAATGCTGCTTTTATTTTTGAAACGATTCTCTTTCAAATGTTACAAAAATTACGTATGTATGATACTGACTTTTTAGAATTTACAGTTACCCCTTAGGACTAGGCCTGTAGGAGTGGTTCTGAAAATGGCCTGTTGCATTCGAGTTGCATGGCTCTCACTCGGACTGCGACACATCTGTTTTTAGAATGAAGTATGCTGACCAGTAGCCTTTCTCCTTTATGTATGCAGATAGGGAGTGGATCTCTGTGTGTATGCACACACTTTGAATTCATGATTTTATGGGGAAATGGACAATGAAACTGGATGTGACATAGTTAAAACCGCTTGACACATGTCTTATTAAGACCTTGCTTTTGCTGGCTTTAGACTTGAACCACTATCTTCATTCATTGTTAATTAATAAAAAAACATTTTGGTTTTCCCCTCAGTATTTCTAAAAGGTATTATTTCAGTGATTGGCACTCTTGATTGTGGGCTTTGGAGTAAGACAAGAAATTAGTGGTATGTGCATTAAGGGCAGGAAGAACAATCTAAGTTGGCAGTTTTGTTTGAATATATACCCTATCTCTGTCTGAAAAGCCACCAAAACCAAATTTGGTTCTTAATTTTAAGTTTCTGCCACAGTTCATACATACTGAGAAAAGCTGGTTAGATGCTGACAGCAAACTGATCACTCTGCACTGCATTCACAGTCTTATTGAATTACTTCAAGCCAGAATAACTAAGTCTTTCCCTGCAGATCTTTGCAATTGAATTTTGCTTTCCATTTATTTGGAATTTCATTTGAGTTTTGGCAGCAGCACAGCCCCAGTGTTACAGTGTTTAAAAATACCCACAGACAGCCAAAACCCTAATGAAGGGAAATCTTTCCCTGTACCTAATGCGCACACGTGTTCGCATGCGGACTCGCAGGGCAGCCAAGCACCAAATACACTTGGTGCCTACGCCACCGACACACGGTTGAATCTAGGCAAGGCTCTTACGCTTGCCAGTGCTGAAGTCACCGCTTTGTTCCTGTGCTATCTGCTGGTGTCCATTCATCCTTGGGCTGAATGGATGTTGGTATTACACGCTTCCTCTTCCAGAAAGGCAGGTGGAGGCAGCAGCAGCTGAAAATGGCAGCTGTTACAGCTGCCTGTGGGCGGTATCAGAAATGAGATGTGCATAAACTTCACCACTTAACAGAGACAGGGTCGCTCCACAGTCTTGGGAGAGTTTATGGCAATGTTTGTTGCTGCCACCTACTCTGCTGATGGATCCTGCTACTTTGTTTTCTGGGGTTTTTTTATTAGCAGTAGGCTGCAATGCATGAAGACATTTGAGCTTGCCTTGGCAAGATCTCAAGGCCTTTAAGAAAGTACAGCTAAAGATTATGTTATGTAGAAACCTGTTTTACAAGGGGAATGGCCTGTATTGAACACATGCTTGATAAAAATTAATATGGAATTATAGCATGATAATCTTGTATTTACAACAAGTCTGCTGACTTGTTTTAAGCTTTTGTCAATATAGCATATGTAAAATTAGCCTTTACACAGTTTTTAAAATTAATTCTTGCTTAGTCTGCAAAGAAGCAAACCAACTTTGTTACAGAAACCAGGCATGTAATACATCCCTTTCTTTAAGACTTCCAATAATTTGAAAAAGGGGCAATAGAAGTCCAGTTTCCACTTACTCCCAGTTCCATGATTGTTTCTTAATTTTGTTTTTGCTATCCCTCCACTTTACATTTAAATTAAAAAACACTCCGCCCTTTCATTTGGAAAGGTAACTTTCATGTCAGGAAGTTGGTATCTCCTTCATTTAGTCAAAGAGTTGCAATGACAGAGCACCAACAGAACTGTGAATTTTGTCTGTGCGTCTTAGTAGAGGCTGGAAAACTCAGAGTTTTCACTATTCCTTTAATGTTTGGGCTTGGAGGAAGATTTTTTTAATATTATTTAATCCAGAGTGATTCCATGTGGCTCACTTCATCTTAACTTAAGCAGCAGTGCATTGCAATATCCTTTTTTGAAGGCAAGTGCACTAAACTACACTTCTAATTCTTCAGAGAGCATCAAGTGAAATAGTAAAACAAAATAAAATGAAATAAAAAACCCCAGCATACTCTGGATGATGTATTTTTAATCAAATCCCCTAACTAGCAGACAAATGGCATTGAGTATAATCTTCATAATGCATCAGTCTTAACAGTTGACTCCTGACTCCACAAAACTCGATTCACTAAATTTGCTAAAGTGTTTTGGACAGAAGTATTGCCGGTTTTAGTAGTTTCATTGTTCCAGATTTTCACAAAAAGAACAATAAACTTATACTTCCAATACCCACATTAATGCCTGTACAGTTTTGGTGGTGTTCTTACTCATGCGTTAGATGTAGATTACTTGTCCCTTATCTGTCGCTTTGCTTTAGCTTAAGTCATTGTCATCCCTCTAAGCTGCGTTTAGTTAGGGGAGTGAAAAGTTTCATTTTTTGTTTGTTCCTCTCTGTTGTTTTTCAAACTCAGATCCAAAAGGAAAGTCCTTGGCCGTAAAGATTCTGAAGACGACCGTACCCGCAACCATTCTCCATCGCCCCCCGTAACTCCCACTGGTGCTTCCCCAACCTTAGCTACCCTCAGACAAGCCGGATCGATTCAGAGAAGCGTTCGCAAGAGCAGCACCAGCAACGACAACTTCAAAGCCCTGCTGCTGAAGAAAGGGAGCCGCGGTGACACCAGTTCCCGCATGTCCGCAGCAGAGATGTTGAAGAACACGGACCCGCGGTTCCACCGGACAAAGGCGGATGCCTCCCCGGACCTTTCCGACAGCCCTGCCAGCTGCTCACCCAGCAAGAGCAAACGGGCCCAGGAGGAGTGGGCCAAGAGCGAGGGCCTGATGCCAAGGAGCATGTCCTTCTCTGGCACTAGGTACGGCCGGTCACGAACGCCCCCCTCTGCTGCCAGCAGCAAGTACAACGTCCGCAATCGCATCCAGAGCAGCCCCATGACCGTCATTAGCGAAGGAGATGGGGAAGCGGTGGAACAGTCAGAGGGCAGGGCCCGAAGGACTTTGGAGGAGCAGCAGGAGAGGCAGCTTGATATGTTCAACAGTGATGAAATGGACCTGAATGACTTTCCATATGCTGAGGAGGCAGGCTGCAAGGAGACCTTGGATCCAACCCCTCTGGACTTAATGACAGAGCCAGGTACTTCGAGGAAGTATCTAAGCCCTTCAGCTGAAGACAGTTAAAAGGCAGTGACAAAAGCATTGGATATTAATCTAGAAAATGACAGAGGACTAGATTCCAGAAGAAAGCCCAGACCAGGACAAGTTTACTTTGCTGAGCATTTACTCCATGAACTGCATGTGTGTGTTTAAATGCTGAAGCAACGATAGTTCTGCATGGTTGGGTTGGGGTGGGGAGGACTTGCTTTGAATGAGTGGTCTGTGGCTTGAAGAAAGTTAACAGTTGAATTTTTTGTGTAAAGCCTTAGAAGTCCTCTTGGGGCGGGGGGAGGGGAGTTTTCACAGAGCCTATAGGGGTGTGAAGTTTTCCTTTTTCTTGAGACTGCAATTGTGCAAGCATAATTTAGGAATCAAACCTAAAAAAGAGGAATGGGAGGGCTTCTGTGCTACAAGCTGGACGTTTGCTTCAAAAGCATGGTAGAGGTGCAGCATAGTGCATTTGTTAAGCAGAGGGAGGCAGGGTGAGGCACATTCACCTCTGAGAAGGTAGGAGGGTTGGTGCTGGGGTCGCGTGACTTATGGTTGGGGTGTGCCCCAGTCGAAGATGAAGCGTGTCCTGCTAAAGCAGCTAGGTCACCAGGTGATGAACTGGTCCGGGGTACTGTGTTGTTTTTTTCTTTTCCTGAGGGAAAACAAAATACATAGTGAACGTGGAAAAGGGAGCCGAGTTTTATAACACGCTACTGGCTGCTGTGCAGCCACACACGTACACTTGGTGAAACACTCGTTGCCCAGTGAATTGGTTCCTTGACCAGAGTATTCCCTTAGAGAACTGGAACAACTGGAGGTGTGTGGAGAATGCGAGCAGACGACAGAAAGGTGGGAGAGGAGTCCAGTGGTGTACTGCCAGAGTTTGGAAGGGTTGTGTTTCTGAGTTAGAAAGCAAAATTTGACCTGGAGAACTTGCACTACAGAGCTGTAGTTGGAGCCTGTCTTTCAGAATTGAAACTTGGGAGTTGTGTTTTGCCAGAAGTCTTTCTTCCATTTGTCAAAATGGGAAGATTATTACTTTTCATCACTTGAAATACAGATACTGGCTAATTTTTGGTTACCAAAGAGTAAGTTACAGTTACTTTCCTTCTTGATTTGCCTGCAGTATTTCTCTTCTTTTTTAAACTTAATAATTTAGTGAGGTTTGTTTTTATTGTATATTTTACAGATAATAATAAACATTTAACGGTTTTCCAATTGTAAAGAAGACCATTAATTAAAACTGAAATACTGGCTGGAGTTTTTGGTTCTTAGTAGGAATGAAGCTTTTAATTTTTAAGAGGAATTTTGCATCATTTGATGGCGTGCGCAGTTTTTGTATTGTTTGTAAATATTGAAAGTTGTTCAAATATCTTCTGATCTCCCTACCGTAGAATTTATACATTTTTAGATTGCTTTTAAGAAGAAAAAAAGTACTCTTTGTAGATTATTTATTTTAGAGAAATATGCTTGTAATCTCTTTCTTCAATCCTTTACTTGTTAGTAATGTAAATTTCAGGGGCCTTCGTTTAACTCTTCCCTTCAGAAGAGGGGAACAGTGATGAAAATGCTGTGACTTTGCTTCAATAAAGAAAAAGGCTGCCAGTTGCCATATTGTCTTTTGAGTTGGCTAAAGTCTCCTTCAAAAGATGTGTCCCTCAGCGTGTGGCAACCCACTGAATGCCATAAACCATGCATCCAGCTACTAATCTCCAGTTTACGTTGCAAAATTTACTAATTTGCTTCAGAAACCACTAAAGCACACTTACATGTCCATCCCATTTTCGCATCTCAGTACTGACACTAAAAAAATCAAAATAATTGTAAGCTTTTTCCGGTATCATTTGTGAGCGTTTCTGCTACTTCTCTCTTACTTGCAGACTGTCCCAGAAAACTAAAATTCCTGGAGAACCAGATTATAAGCAGCCTGAGTGAGAAGTGAAATGAGGTGGGGAAGGGGAATCCAGCTGCACTCACTGGAACAAGGGTGGGATTAACTAGTGCACCGCAGACTTTCTGCTGTTTTGGAGTGCTACATATATGTAAAGAACTATGGGATTTTTTTAATTAAATGAAAACCTAACCTAGATCATTTCAGATATTATCAGCATTGATCAGAACTACATACTGTTGCAAAGAGATAGTGCAAAACATTCTGCAGCTGCTAAGTGTCTCGTGAGTGTCGCTTGGGTGTTTCTCCTGGAGCTGATCCCGTGAAGCATCGAGCACTGTGTCCTCTCCACAGCATGTACTTTCCCTTTCAAAGCTATGTGTAAATGCTAACAAGTCCTCATGCCACCATCCTGACAGGAAAGTACTCAGGCTTTGTTTTATTGTTTACAAATGGGGAAATCATCCAAGTGAAAAATTGCAGCACTGGAGAAAATCACAGTTCTGGTGCCTGCAGCTTCTGCAGTAGGTCGCAGCATTTTGCGTGACGTGCCTGCAGGAGGGAGCCTCGCCAGCCTGCTTCCCTCATGGTGGTCAGCTGACGCTGCCCGTCGGTTCTGTGGGCTGCATGGGGAACTCCTTGGAGAGTCCCAGCTTGTATGCGCCCCATCTTGTCAGCGCAGGTAGGTGAGATTAAACTTCGAGGCAGCATAGGCTGAATTTCTTCTCTGGCCCCAGGTGGCCTTGGTGCTCATGGCAAACCCACATGTGCTGTAAGGTGAGGCTGGGCTGAGGCTCAGGGTTTGGCTGGGGTGCAGAAGGCAGTGTTTATGTAGCCCTGCTGATGTTGTTACATGGCTACGTTTTGCACAGTGTAAGATGTAGTGAAATCCATCAAATGTTCTGAAATACGTTTAATAGTGCTTATAGCGATACCTATTTAGGCAAGTGATGTCACTTTCTTATGGAGATACCACCGTGTCATCTCCCTGCTGCCGTCATCCTCTGTAGCAGCACACAGAGTGGGTTAATAGCTCAGTTTTCTCAGCAGTGCAGTCCACTACAGAACCTTAAGAGCATGACAGCTTTAGGCTGTGTTTTCTGTACTGGCAACGCCTTTGGCGTGTATGTAATTATACTAAGGAAAACATGCTTAATTTTGTCACACACCCAACTTCAAAGTTACTGTCTTCCATTGTAAGCTTCGTCCATAGCGAGGTTTTGTAGTTGTGGGTTGATTAGTCAACAAGTATAGGTTAAGTTTAGCAAACTTCTGCTAAAGACATCCAGAGCAGTAGGAGAGGAGAAAAAATATGCAAACTTTGGCCATGCTAAAGAGAAAAAGGAGGCTGTTGTCATCCAGATGCTTGATGAGTCATACTGTTACAGGGCTTGTTCAGAGTTTGTAGTTGGTTTACAGTTTGTCTCTAAAACAAGAATGATTAATGAAGCTAGGTGTGTGATTAATTTCTGTTTTTCTGGTTATTGGGAACGGTTTTCAGCTTCAATCTTTCCCTAAATTTTGCTCTGTATTAACTCCCTCTGTTCTTCCTCCGTTTATGTTCAAAGTTCATTCTTGCTGCTGTCAGACGTAGGCAGCCCCGATCCCCCTTACAATTAGAGCCCGTCAGTTACCTCGTTAATACATTCGTAAGGCTCTGTGGCATTTGCAAGCCTTCACTGTTTGTATATGGCAGAGAGGAGAATTTATGATCTTAATTTAAACGAAGGATGGTTGCGCAAGGAGCAGTGGCTTGATGAGAGGAGGTTTGGGAGGTTACTGGAAACTGGGTAAAAGAGTTGGGAAGTGGATTTGATGAAGACAGGGTTTCGAGGAACCAGGACTGGACACTGGTTTCATGCATAAGGCTCAGCCTGAAAGAAGGCACAGAATAATGGCAGAAAAGGTGAAGCGGGGAGATCACTGCGAAGAAGAGAGGTACAGTGAATGCACAGACCGGCAGCGAGGCATGAGGCGGGCAGGTGGATGCAGGTTCTTGAAGATCAAGAAGCTTCAGGAAGTACAGAAGAGAGAAGGTGGCAAAGGAGCAATGGGATAGTCACAGCAAGGGGAAAGAAAAATTTTAGCCTGTGTGTTTCTTCACAATTCAAAGGGTATAGAAGGCCAAAGGCAGTTAAAGCATGGAAAGGTTTTAGCAGAGGAAAAAAAGCAAAATTCTGTGAGCTTAAAGGAGCAGTAGTAGGCTGAAGTGAAGAATGCTCTTCGAGATGTCGGGCAACACGGGGCAGGCAGCTACAGGATCGAGCCCAGCGCTTGGAGGGCTCTGTACAGAAAAGCCATGCCTGGAATCTGGGAAGAACATGAGACTGGGAAGACTAAACCTCAGGCTGATCCTGTCTGATTTCTACCAGCACCCCTGTGTCCAGTGGTTCCTGCTGACTCCGGAGGCACCTGCGCGCTGGTAACTCGCTAACCCCTCAGTCAATGGCCTGGAGCGGAGAGAGGCCACTTGTGCGTGCAGCATAGGGGCAGTGTCTTCATAATATCGCAAGCATAGGTATCTTGTCAGGTATTGTCTGGATCCCACAAAGTTCTGGAAAAGCCATTTATATCAGCAGTCGCTGCTCCAGCAAAGCTGTTGCTATAGTGCATTTATTTCAGTCATTCAAAACAGTGCATTCTTTGCTTCTAGAAGAGAAGATTAAAGTGTGGTCTTCAACAATAAAACGTTAAAAAAAATTACAGTGGCAATAAGGAATTGTTTTGTCTTTTCTTTAAAAGAACTTCAGTACTCACAAGAACACGAAATTACGAGATTGTAAAATTATATAACGTACGAAGTACATTATGTGAGCTTTCTGAGTTCCCCCCTTACACTGTATTTTTTGAATAACTGTCAGAAGTTATTGCTTTCATGGGTAAGACTAGAAAAGACTTCTAACATAAAATTGGTAATTTCCTTGGTTTAAACGGGTGTTACCAACTTTAAATCAGAGCGTGCCATTAAAATCTTGCAGGTATTCAGTGCTGGATCATGACTGTGGCCATAGCGGTGTGAACTAATAAACTCTCACCAGAGTAAAATAGAGAGGTGTTTGATAAAGAAGAGGCGTGTCATAGGCTGATCTGAGAGACTGGGTAAAAGCCTTGATAGTGCTTCCCTAGCAGAATGAGAACATTTTATGTTGCAAATTTAGCTCTTTGCAGTTCGGTTCTTTCACATAATGCGCAGCCAACCTTTTGAGGGCCAAGCACTTCTCCCGACAATGCTAA
>Ga0065711_1037912_pt1 | contig 19352 bp, 15 predicted proteins | sample Hoacrofraction12_FD_59098 | JGI IMG/M metagenome (GOLD analysis project Ga0065711, IMG submission 59098) | Hoatzin crop microbial communities from Cojedes, Venezuela - Epithelial fraction 12 v2 (version 2) | ecosystem: Host-associated > Birds > Digestive system > Esophagus > Crop | place...
TGGCCGAGCCTCCACTTCTGGTCAGATGTTTCTGAGCTTATGGCACCTATGTCCTGCTTTCTTTGAACAGAAACCACCCCTCTCACCCAGCCCCCAGACTCGCCAGGAAGATTGGAGGTGTGGCTGGGGGATGCTTCCCTCTTTGGAAGTTTCTCAGACTATCTTTAAAAGGATGCAGAAAGGACTTTTTTTTCTTTTTTTCTTTTTTCAAACCCTGCAGCATCTTTGCTGTTCCCCCACGCCTCAGACTGCTGCTCATGCTCAGCCTGTGCAGCGGTGGGGGGAAGCCGCCAGCTCCGCATTCCCACGCAGTGATACACATAGCTGGAAACAGGCGTTTGGGGAGCTGCTCTTTGTTGCTCTTCCTTTTCCACAACAACAACGGAGGTATTTCCTACCCACTCCCCCCCTCACCCTGTGTTTCAAAGAGCAGCTTTTGTTCAGAAGATGTATCACCTTGCACCAAATCACCTGTTATTCTGCAGTAAATTATCTTAAAATAGAGTCCTCTCCCGCCAGATGTTTGTCTTGGAGCTGCTCTCCAAACCCTACAACAGAAACAAAAGGATGGGAAAGACGAGTGCGTGTGACAGGCTGATGCAGTTTCTGGACCAAAGTTGTGCCCCGTCACTGGCGGCACGGCAGGTCCCCAGGACTCCAGGTACAGCCAGCTGGATCTCCCTAGCCTGCACCAGGTTAGGACAGGTCACCGTCACTTACGTGACTCTTTCCTCTCCAGCAGCAGTGGCTGAGATGCAGCCCCAGCACTGGCCATGTCCAGCCACTGCCACAGGGCTGCTGCACTGAGCAGCCTCCAGAGGTTTTGGGTTCTAGCCTTTTCCAAACACTGCACGTGTCTCCTTTACACCCCATGGCATCAAATTCCATTTACTTTCATTTGAAATCCATATCTTTATCACACACTTTATCCTGCTTTTTCCCGACCATACGCAGGTTTCTCTCTCCCCATGGGGCTTCCCAAGCCAAAAAACCCTGCCCTTCTGGAAGGAGAGCCATGTGTTATCTCCAGCTTCCCTGCAAGCTGCCCATGTCTTCTACAGGCAGTTTTTCTGAAGCATGATTTGAAAATGGGGCAGAGCTCAGGTGCACAGGTTCCATGCTGGCACCACCATGTATTCTTCTGCTCCTCTCTATTCCTAACAAGTTTCAGCATTTGTTTTTGACGACTGCTGCCGTGCCTACAAGGAGCACAAGATCTTTCACCTAAGCAATGAAGGTGTCCCTTTCAGGCCGTAGAGGAGGGCCTGGGGGTCTCCTTCACAGTTATTTTGCATGTGCCGTTATCTAGTACCAGCTATTATTTTTTCCACTAGAGCCTGCAGCTGCCCACAGTCAGCAGTAGGTGGGACGAGCCTCAGGAACATGTTTTTATCTCCCAGGGATCCGGGAGCACCCTGGGCACAGTCAAAATGCAGCAGAAACCTCCTGATCTCCACTGCTTTTGCCACATAAGATCCTTTTAACTCAGGCATTCAGATGAGCCTGTGCCTCTGAGGAGGTCTGTGCTTCTCCTGCTGCCAGCACGTGGCCAGGCCCTGCAGTACCCCACCGCATGGTGGGTCTCTCGTGTCCCGTCCCGTCCCCCCCGATGGCTCACTGATCGGCTTCAAACAAAGAGTTAAGGATGGAAAAATCTCCAAACTATGAAATTCTGGACCATTTCCCTAGCGTCTTCACAGCACTCTGTTCGACTGCTGAAATTACAGTTTGGCAATCAAGGTTGCATAAGTGTTGGTCCAGTGCCTAGAAAACATTTTATTTTAAGAGGACTGTGACCCACTGAGGCCTCTTGCACATCCCTTTTCTTATTTTTCAGAAAAAAACCCCAGTGATTTATAATACCACAGTAGCAAGCATTTGCCTTTTTTTTTTTTTTGGCTAATCTTTTAATCTGTTTAAGCCAGGAAAGCTTCATAATGTACAACTTTAAACTGTCAAAATTTACAAAACAGAAAGAGTCAGATGTAAAACTGGTCATAACTCACAAATATCCCCATCAAGACTGTATAATACAGACATTAAGCCTCTCGTATAACAAGTTTAAATCACAGGTCACTTTGCTATTTATAGGAAAGTGTGCAAAGGGCTAATTGTATAGTACACCTAAATGTTAATAGTTATACCATGTAAGCAGATCTGCTGCTGCTATAAAAAATACACAAGTATAAAATTACTTCTACAAAATTGATTCACTAATTTTGTTGCTTGTAATAAAAAAGCAGACTTCAAGAACCTTCCTCCTCAACAAACACCAACATTTTGAAACCAGTCACTGTAGCTGTTATTTACACAGGATGAAACATAATTTAGCTAAACCAGAGTGGTAAGACGAACTGCTTGTTCCCTGACATACATTTGAATGCACAGATACGCTGCCTGATGGTGTATCTGTTGAACAGCACAGCCATTGTACCACTGCAGGGTGGGATGAATGCAGGTGTTTCAAGACTGTTTTCTGTGATATTACAAAACATAACCTAGGGACCACAACACAGTCATTGAGCTACTCGTAACATCACACGCTTCTTTGCCATTTGCACCACTGCACAATCTTTAGCGTTCACTAAACACTTAACAGGTACAAGAGATGGTTCCTACATAAAATACTCCATTTGGTTTGGTCAGGAAAGGAGAGGAAGGGAGAGGGAAAAGCATTCTTTTTTTTGGGGAGGAGGTTCCCGTTGGCTCTGTCACCTTCCCAGATGGTGAACACGGGCTGGCCATAGAGGGCTGTGGCAGCCATCTCGTGCTCAGCCACACACGCAAGCACATGACGGGTCCTCGGCACCAGGATTCCTCTCTTGTCACTTGTTCCCACATGTGTTGATGTTCTTCCCATCGGCGGCATCCTCCACCAGCGAGATGTGGTAATCAGTTGAAAGTGTGAGGTGGGAGATGCAGCCCACCAGGCCCCGCATGTACTGCCTGTTCGTGTGCAGGGCTATCTCCTTCATACCACCTGGGGAAAGGCAGCGATGAGAAACCCTTCACCGACACGGGTGTCTGCTCCTGCTTGTCAGACTGCACACCCAGCAATGCCATTAGCCTTCCTAGGGCCCCTCAGAAGTGAATTTTAATTTACAGGTTGCCCTGCATTTTTTTTAAAGACAGCTTTTAAGCACTTGAAAGTACAGAGGGGATAAGCAGGAGATAATAAACTAGGACACTAATTACTTGTTGCAGAAATTGTAGCATCAGTAAGAGCTGAGTAAGCTTGTGTGCCCAGATTCACACTAAGGTCCAGGGTTTGCAGCTGCCTCTTGCTGTTCCTCGGTGCCCCTGCTGGGGGTACTACAGTGCACCCCATGGCGCTGGTCCCTTCTCATACACGTCACCCCCATCCCACCAAGACAGGCCTCTCTGGGGAGGCTCCCCACAAAAAACAGGCTGTAGAGGACCAGACTGCTGCATGAAGCCTTCACCTTGAGACAAACAGAGCTGGGATGCCCTGCCTTGCAGCTGACCTTGCAAACACAAAAAATGCACCTGAGTCCTGAACGCAGATGGTGAGCACTCACCTACATAGAGATCTCCATTTATGTTTAACTGCCTCATCTTCCCAGGGGATTTACCAGTCCTGGCACCGTAATCGTCTGCAGTTACTTTACCAGACTGCCCATCCCTGAAAGGAAAAACAAACGCCCTCATGCACCCAGTCACAACCAGGCAGGAGGAGAAGCAGCAGCATCTCCCCCTTACCAGGAGACCAGGGTGGCTCAGTGCCTGGCAGGGTTCACGGCGAAGGCTTGGGACTGATGTTGGGGAGCCCCACAGACAGTGGTGTGCTATGGCAATCCAGACCCTTCAGGGTGATTTCTTTTTTTTTCCAGGCACTAAGATGTCAGAGACCTGCAAAGAGTGTCGGACACATTTGTGGAGGAGAAAAAACTGAGAAAGAAGTAAATTGTGTAGCTGGGAGAGAGCAGAGGATGGACAGGTTCTGACACGTTGTTAAAAATAATTTGTAATATAAAAAGTGAACAGCCAAAGCTTAAACAGAAGGGAAGAAATAAGCAAGCTAAGGTGAAAAATCAGCGGTTTTGTTTCTTACTAGGGCTTTTAGGCCACTTCTATTTTATATATGGTCAATAACTGCACTGACAGAAGAGCCACTTGATGAGCTCCTGTTCTCACTGAATTTGGTAACAACTTGTGCTAATGCCAGCCTGCGATTTCCAGGGAACCAACATCTCATGAAGAGGGGGATATGTGCCTTCCCTGCTGGGCACACTTGCCTCCCATGAGGCAATGAGTTATAAACATGACTTATATATACACTGCAAGATGTCTGCACCTCCTCCAAATAGAAAAAGTAGGCATACACTGTCCGTGCTCCAGTGCTTGTGCCAGCCTGCAAAATGCTCACTAGGGAATTTCAAAATGCAGGCATTAAAGAAAAATACTCTTAACCCAAATGGTATGGGTGTAATAGAATGTCTGTCACAGCCTCAGAATAGACCTGCGTGGCTTTGGCAGCCTGCCTTGAGCTGTGCTGAGTTTCAGAGTTGGCACTGTCACCTCTAATACAATAATCTTTGTGTACATCGTCCTGAAACAGCCAAGCTGCTAACAGTTTAACTCCTAAGCGATGTGAGAGCGTGGAGCCGCAGTGTTTCACACCCAACCAGCATCCAGACATGCCAGTCAGCACCTTTAATGGCAGGGCGGCTCCAAAACGCCTTACAGATGAACCGTGGCCACTTACCGAACAGCCTTGACTCTGTGCCACCGGCCGTCACTGAAAGAGCCGTTCACCGTGATGGAAGCAATGCCGCTGCCCAAATTGTAGCTACAATTAAAAAAGAAATTAAAAGGTTATTCCCTTCCTTGCAAAGACTGTCTGCCTGCCAAATTGCTCAGACGTCCTTACTGTGTGCCCCACTCACCTGTCCAGCTCCAAAAGCAACCCTTACAGCTCAGGCTTTGGAAGGACTGGCAGAGTCCTCTGGAAGCCCAGCAGTGATGCACTTATTTTGCAAAGTCAGGCTCATGAAGGAACAGGCCTGTCCAGGTCAGAACTCCCTCCTGCCCAGATCAGAGTGGGTACTATCACCACCACCCCATGGGAGCAAGGAGGGGGTTTCTGCATGGAAGTTTCTCCCCAGTATAGGAGGTTATGAAGGTTGGTGACCTACAGACTTTTGGCCTGATGGAAGAGAGCCGTGGGAGGTTGTAAACACGATTAATAAATAAACTGTTACAAAAGCAGATAAGCATGTGACCTATAACAGGTCTACAAATCTTCTGAATTACAGGGAAGGTTGAGATCTGTGGTGTTAGAAAGGGTGAAGCTTAATAAATAAACGCAGAGATGACCATGAAGTTCCCTGCTTCAGCTGCAGCTCCGATTATTTCTTCATGTTTGCTGTTACTAAAATTACTCAGCAGATACAATGTCCCCGTCACATTTACACTTTAGGCGTCTTAACTTCTGGGTTCCAGAAACTTCGGTCAGCCTTCATGAAGGGGAAGTAAATGCTACAACACGGGGAGCTATTGGGTTCTCTGCTGCCTAAATGAGCAGAATGAATTAGCCTGAGCTGCCGCTGCTGGCCTTCTGCCTGTACCAAGCTTGAGAGTCTAAAGCCAACATCATTATCTCTTCAGAAGAGACTGAACTGGGAATCATGTTCAAGGCCAGCGTTAGGTACTTGAGAACTGCACGTTAAGTTGTCAGCTGCCCAAACCAAAACAGCTGTCCCAATTTTGACTCCTCCCTGGAGGCTTAAGTGAGTCTCAAACAGGCATCTCCTTTCACCCAGAATACAGATACTAGTCTAGGTTGAGAACTACAGAAGGATTTGGGCGTTCAGGATGCCAGTGTTAGACCTTTGGATACAAAAAATGACGTTCATCTCCCTAGTGAATGGGGATCTCCCACAACGGTGATATAACCTTCTACAGAAGCAGGGAGCAACAGCAGCAGCTATGCTGTACAGGGAACCTACTCTTCCAGACCATAGGACAAGAAAAGGTGCGTTTTGAATTTCAAACTGGACCAGAACACAGATATCTCATTTCAGGCTGCAAGAAAATACCACCAATTCACAGCCCTGGATATTCTCCTGACCTCACCTGTCAAAAGCTGCAAAAGTAGCATGAGTATCACTCCGTGTGAAAGAAGAAGATTTTTTTTTCTGTGTTTTCTCTTTCACCATCTTCCTCAGCACTCACTTTCAGTACGCAGTGAACATTTACGAGAGTTTTCATTTGGGATCTTAAATTTTACACCTTCCTAGATGTGTGTGGAAGGTACAGATATCTCCATAATATTCAGCTGTTTCAGTCTAAAACTTTTGAGTATCTTCAGCTCTTGGGGATCGCAACAACTTTAATAAAAATGCACCATGCCTAGTAAACAGACAGAATAGACTGGCCACTTACTACCCATCATCTTGGAAAGCCAGGCTCTCCCAAAGATATTTTAAAAATGCACCATTTCTGCAGAGTCAGTGGGGAAGCTAAGAGTTTTTGCAAAGTTAACCCCAGAAAACCATATTAAAAAAAAGCTTTAAAGAGATTAATTTAAATATAAGTGTGCAACTTTGTCTATGCTTTATGGTAGTAAATGACAACCAGGTAAAAGATAGCTTCAAATTAGTTTGAATGATTAACAAAACCTTTGTCATTTAGTCAACAGTGTCTCATAACAGCCCATAATAATGATGGCATTTGTAGTTTGCTGTTTCAATATTTGTCTTACACAACATACAAGGGTATAAAAGGGTATCATGAGGAAAGATATGCCTCTCAAAAGGCATGAGTCCCAAAATGAACCATGCAACAAGTTGCACAGAGTCTGCCTAAGTGTCTGCAAAGGGAGAAAGCAATTCTGGAGACAGGCAATACAAGTTCAGCTGTTTCCCAACACGCCCAGTTTCAGCTTTTTGACACTAATAGTATTTGTTTCCTAAACAAGTGGTTCTGTATTTGTTTCTTAAACAAGTGGTTCTGTGGATGTCAGCAGCGGCAATGCTTGGTGCCAGCTGGGTTTGTGTCACAGGGCTGGATATTAGGGATTTTGAGAAGGTGGGAGTCTTGCTCCTACGTGCACTTTCAGGTGCCGGCTGAAGAGCGAGCCTGCAGTGAGCATGGGCATCAGCAGCGTTCCTTTCCTTGACTCCTGCTCTCCTGCTAACCTCCACCTGCTCTGCTTAACTGAAAGGGCCGCAAGAGGCATGGGGGAGTTATTGACAGCACTCATACCCTCACAGGGTGACTTTTAGAAAACCATGCTAAGTATCTCCTGGTGTAAGAACTGGAAGGGAGGGAGGAGGTGGGAATGACGCAAAGCTTGCAGCACATTACATCTTCAACTCACATCCTTCCCCAGAGAACAATGGGAGCCATCACTGAAGAAAACCTTGAGGATGTAATTGCCTCATACCGGAGGACAAGTGCGACGGTTGTGTTGTGGCTATTCCTTCAACAACTGAGTGTACTGCGTGCAACACAAATAAGGGAGTGATAGTGTACCTGAATATTAATGCTCCTTCTTGAAGGCCTAGAGAAATGAAATCACTGTTAGGTCGCATGGGACTGTCTCCTCTCCACATCAAAAGACCTTCCTTCATTGTGGTTTTAAATCTCATGAACACATTTGTTCTTGATCCTGATACCCTGTTTAATGTAGAAAAGGAAATGATAGTAAAATATTGAACTGGGACAGTTTTCTTTCAAATAAACCTAAAAGATGATGCAGTATTTCTTCTCTGCTGGTCTGGCTGGTTACCGTCTTGCAACTCACCTGCATGCTGATGTCTGAGGGACTCCAGTTCACCGTCCCAGCTGCAGCATTTCAGAGTGGGGGAATCGAACTTGTTCCTCCAGAACCCCAAATGCAACAGCTACTGGGTTACTCCACATAAATATGAGGAAACTGTTTTTCTCCCCAAGCCTAGTGTGAAATCCAGTCAAACAAGCAAATTTTGAGAAAGTCCAGTAGATTGGTGCCCTCAGAGTCCAGTGGAGGAAGCGTAATAGGGCAAATCAGAAAGTCTGGTAGGTGACAAGTATAAAACTGCGGGCAAGAACATTTGCAAAGCCTCCCCTAGCCAGTGGCTGAAATAAAGGCAGGCAGAGGAATTTGTTGTGACAATCCAAAATTTGCTGGAATTTGGGCATCTTCTAGGGTATAGAGCAGCTAAAAAAGTTTGAGGACCTAAATTTCAGGGTACAGCAGGAGTAAAAATCCTTATTCTCTTTACAGCTACAGACTGTGTATGTCTGTTCTTTGTTCTCAGAAAACACACACCAGTCCTTTTTGATGTCACACATACACTGTGCATGCCATTTCTCTAAGCGTTGCAAGATGCCCAGATATTATAACAAATTGAGCCATAAGCATATGCACAGAAAAAATATTTTTTCCTGAAATTTAGAAATATGGCAAATACAGCTTAAAATGCTTCAATATAGAATGTCCTCCTACATGAGGCTCCTAGCGTTATAATGGCAAACAAACAGCAGAACATTTATGTTCACAGGAGGTACGTTACCTTTTCAGGATATCTGGACTATCATATGTGAGGTAACTGCGACCAATAAATTGTGGGATTTCAATTGCTTCTGTAATGGCTGAAAAGGAAATAAAAAAAGATGAATGTCAGTTAGTTGACATGGAAATGGAAGAAAAAAAAAAGGCAGGAATATTTTATTGATTTACTCCTACACTGGCAGGTACCCACAGTGTGGGAGTAAATCAGGTGCCTGCCAGTGGCACAGAACTGAGCTGAACTCACGGCCAGCTCGCACCTAAATGTAGGGGCTGTAGTTGAGGGAGAGCAAACAGCTGACAGTCCCTCTAGTTACAGTCTTCATGCCATGGGCCTAATGTATCGCTCCACCATAAACGTTAGTGCTGGAAAATATAAAGTATTGGGAAAATGCTGCAAATTTTATTTTTATCCCTGTTTCCACATTCCTTGATTCTCTGTGTGGTTCAAGCCACGCTCCTGCCAACGCTTATGCATCCACCACCCTTTGTTCTTAGCCTAAGAAACTCCTCCAAAGCTCCTAACAGAGCACCTTGCGCAGACCACGTGCTGGGACCTCTCACCTCTGCAAAGCGAGGCTGCGGGGCAGCACAGGCAACCTGTGAGCTCCCTGTTTTCTCCTTTCATGTATGTGACTTGCACAGAGCAGCTGCTGCCACACAGGTCTTACCCCTGGGGAGCAGTGCACGCGAAGGCCGGCGCTGGGGAGGACATACAGGATGCCTCTAATCACTTTAGGTCTATTGAAAGCAATTGAGACTATGCTAAAGGCCATACGACAAAGCCTGCAAAGCCTCCTGGCATGTGCATTTGACGTGCTGCAGTGCTGCCTTGGAAGGTGTTTTGCTCAGAGATCACCGGTGTTCCACACACAGCATCTCCCGTTTCTCTAAGGTCGGCCCCTGCTACAGCTGTGGTGTAAAGCTGCTGGGATGGCAGCACGGACTGCAAACGAGAGCTGGCATACTGCTGCCCATGGAGAAAACATCGACAACATAACTCAGATGTGTGATATAAATCACTGAACGCCCCTGATACACAGCCTTCGGTAGGCTATGAGTACTGGCCTGAACAGATCTTCTTTCAAGTGAACATCCTACAGTTTGCTGCTGATCTCTCATAACTGACTGCTGCATTAATATGAGCCAGTTTTATAAATTGCTTACAACAGCTGCCTTCATCCTATCTTCTTCCTGAGAACTAATCCCTTCAACCCACAGCTCATCCCATCTATATAAATTTCAAGCTTTTCAGGGCATGGATGCTTGCTTTTTTTGTGCAGTGCAGGGGCTGGCTGGGCTTTAGGAGCTCATTGTAACACAGATACACAGTAACTGGTGTAGTCTGGCAGCCAGCAGCAGCAATATGTAATTTAGCTTTAAGTGCCAAGACTGAGAATTTCAGATAGTGACAAACGCCTGTTTTCATCTGTGCTGAAATCAGGAAAGCTGCCTAATGTGTCTAAAGAAACCACCACAGGCGGTCCACAGGCTGCAGCCTGCCAGCATCACTTGCAGATTGCAAAAGAGGTGTTACACTAGGCCAGACATTCCTCACCAAGTCTGATGCTTTCTGCACTGTACAGTCTCTGAGCACGGCGACGCTGGCAAAAGGTGAAAGGAGCCCTTCTTCCCCCTTCACATCCCTAGAGCCCTGCTGCTCTTGCCTTTCGCAGGGGAAGGTACCTGTGCCCTTGCTCTAGCACCCTGATTTCCTCTGTGGAGCTCGATGGGCATTTATCTCTGCTTGCTTTTTCGTATGCTCTTCACTTGCTTCATGGAATTTGACCACAGAAAACCAAGTAAATTTCAGCAGCACCCTTGATGCACGCTGAATCTTTGCAACTGGAAGGGAACAGAGCCAGTAAGGAGATCTAGGACTAAACACCTTCACCCTCTGCTCACCACAGCTCGGCAGAGAGGCACCAAAGCTCTCATGACAAGCAGGACTGAGCTCTGAACTGCAGGGCAGCCTGAAGTAGCGCCTACCCCTACAAAGCACACAGCCAGCCGTCTGGCCCTGCTGCCTTGAGAACACAGGGACCAGCCCTACAGCCACCACACTGCACTTCGCAGGTGCTCTGGATGCAATTTAAAGTATCAACAGGACAAGGTTTAAGGAAGTACTGTATAACCCCAGAAAATGTTTTTGCTTATTGACAGAAGCTTGGCAGGCTTAACAGAAATCCAGCTTGCTAGAGCAGACACAGAAGCACAATGACAGAGCATTTTTCACATCATTTGCAATACTTACTGTTTAGGCAGTAACTTCCACACTCTGCAGTGAGTCAGCACAAAACAAAACAAGAACATTCTGGGTTTATTTTTCTATAGCATAAAAGCCTCCCTTCCAATGACTGTCCAGTTTCATGCCCATCTTTCTGAACATGTGTGATCCCCACTTCCCTTGTACATAGTCAATTATAACCACCTATGAAGGTAGCATTCTTTTATTAGTGTTTTGCCCAAGTAATTATACTTGCCTGCTCAAAACACACAGAGGTGCAGAGAGGTAGGACCAGGACCAGCACCAAACCCCTTTTCTAGTCTTAGTTTTCAAATCCCAGTGACTCACTATGATTTACATGCGGATCATCTCTAAACCAAGGGAAAGCAACAGTTCACTGTCCCACTCTGTCCTGCAATTAAGTAAAAAATACCTTTAACTCTCCCTACAGCTTGGACAGAAGATACAAAATCCAGCAGTGCCACCAGAAACTCAGCCAATGATCCATTATGATATGAATCAGTATCTCACACACCTCATACCATCATCATTAGTTTTATAAGTGGCATGGATAATTTTGGAGAATGAGGCGCAGTCTCTCACAAGCACTTTGTTTTTTCAGGGTGTGGGATTACAGCAGCCCACCAACAAGCAGGATGGAGACTGTACCTTCAGCCTTCCAGATATCCTCTGAGTGCATTAACCAAAACCCTGTTCTGAAGGAGGAGCGGACACATACGTTCATCCTGACTTGGCTGTGTCCACACAGGACACAGGTAAGGATTATTTTGAGAAATATACTCCAGGTTCATCACAGCTGTCCAGGACTGAGGTTCAGAAGGAGGGACCTCCATGTACTCTGCACATCCATCAGCAAAAACTTGGATTTTCGGTGTCAACTGAGGCTGCACAAGTGCAGGGGGTGTTGAAGGGCATCTGAACAGCAGCCACAGGTAGCAGGAACAGAAGACAGATAACTTGTGCTTTTGGATACCCTTAAAAATGAATTAAGGTTGGATTCTCATAGGAAGCAACACTCAGGATCCAGCCTAAGCTGAAGGCTGTGGCAGCAGGCGGCTCGGCACGCTGCTCACAGGGCTTAGCATGGGTCAGAAGTAGACAAGTGGTGAGGAGCTGCAGCTTGAGCAATGCACAGGAGCTCACTGAACCGGCAGGCAGTCATACACCCAAACTGGAAAGCATTCACTTGCCTTGACTGCCCCTGGAGACCTCGGTACTGCTGCAGATACCATCTTGAAGTCAGGAGCTTAGCACCCTGCACATACCTAGAAAGCCAAAATGGCAATTCTCTGGCCTCCCCACAGAGAAGCCGGGATAAATGACGTTGCTCCAGCTATTGGTTAGACCACAGCAACGTAAGCAAAGGAGCTTCTTGCATTGTATTTTAATTAAATGTTTTTGTTGTAAGACATTGTCTTTTTTGGAGGAAAAGGCCAATCTATTCATCACAATTTAAGCAAAACCACTGTTTTTAACTTTAACTAAGTTTGTGCCTGTGAGAAATTAAGGAGTGGGCGACGACAATAATGTCAGTCAGCTCTTTTGAACCGAGTTCGCTGTTACATTACAAAACCTTCCCTCAGGAATTTTTCAAGATCAAGCCTGAGAGAAGGGAAACATCTCCACCTAGTGGAATAAAACCAAAGCACATTTTTTTAAAACACTTCATGCAATCTGAACACTTTGCTGAATCTAAGGTTTGAACTATGACAGTGGCTCTGAGGAAAGAAGAATAACGTGTGTCTGAGCAGGTTTTCCTCCTTGGTGGTCTCCATTGCCGTACCAAGGTAGGGGTTGTGCAGATGGTGAAATTGCCATCAGAGCAGTCAGTGTCTAAAAAAGGATTAGACCTTTCAGTATACAAGAACAGCATCTGTTGTGAGGCCTAGGGAGGATAAAATTACAAGGGTTATCAATGCTCATGCTTCAGGACGTCACTGGCTGGAGGACGCTGGCAGGAATCCCCCCTTTGTACAGCACTGCATAATTAGGGAGGTGTGGGGTGTTCAGTGTCGGCCGCCACAGGCAACCATATACAAGGCTGGTATCTATGGATCATAGCTCTGTGCTAGGATAACAGTTACTGCATTCCTAAATAACGAAATGAATTCTGCCTTGGGTATATGGAATGTGCACAGATGCAATGGGAGCTCTGGCCTCCAGGGTTTCTATTTGAAGGTATATGTACAACAGCAGATGTAGGTGCTAAATCGCTCTTCTTTTTGTGATCAACTCTGGATCTCTGGATTGAAATGCAGCCATAGTTACCTTTTTGGCAATGTTGCCCATCAAAGCCCAGGGGACAGTCACACTCGTAGCTGTCCTTCTTGGGCACACAGGTGCCTCCATTTGCACACGGTGAGCTCACACATGGGTGGGCAGCATTCACTAGGTTGATTCCAGAAGTGAAATCCCGTTTCACATCGATTGTCCGGTCATTCAAGATAATCTATGTTTTTCGAAAAAAAAAAAAAAGGTGAGGGAGGAAAACACATGCTAAAAACTTCCAAATTCCCAGTATTGTACTGCTAGTCACAAGACTTCTCTAAAAGACTTCCGAGAAACATAACCCTCAAAACTTGGCCAAAACCCTATTTCTTGTAGTGTGTATTTTCCACTTTCAGAGTTCCAACTCATTCTGTTGCTCACCATGACCCACCGGAGATGAATTTCTTTTGAGTTTTGTGACACAGCCTTAGGCAACCCCCCATATGGGGTGAAGCTGTGTGGGATTTAGCAGTCTTGTGTATGAACACTGGCACAATGCTTTGTAGCTGAGCCATGAGCTAGGATGGTAAAATTAGATGAGCACTGCTGAGGAAAAGCTTTTCTGACATCAGGAAACACCCCAGGAGACAAGTGTTGACAACAGAAATACTAAGCAGAAGAGCTTGTTTTTCACATTTTCTATTGCTTTCCAGTATGTTTTCTTGCCTGGAAGAATACTAGGGCTAAGATGGATGACAAACATAATTAATGACTTCACAAAGCTGTTTGTATACAAACCGAAGTGTTCGATGTTGGGATTTTTCCCATGTGTCAGCAATGTATGTTCTCCAATATAAATGGACATTTGTATAATCTCAGCTGATATCTTGGCAGATAGATTACATGTGGGTACAGCTTCTGATCTCAGTTACATCAAAATAAGAAGCCCATTCTACAAACAAATAGATTTCAAGGCCAAAAGTGAGAATGGTAATAGCTACCCTGGCTCCTGCATAACCCAGGCAATGCACCTTAGGGGGTCCTACCGGGGCTGCATCAAGCATATATACTCTGTTTGAAGCAGCACTAAACAACTCCAACAGCAGAAAAACACCCAGTCCTGTTGTAAAGATGGACCAGTGAAGACTCCAACACCTTTTCTGCTTCTTTCTAACTTCCAGCTGTATTATTCCAGTGGTTAACAGCCCTCACTCTTAAAAATACATTTCTTATTTCTGGGCTTAAACTTCTCTCCAGCTTCTAGCCACTGTTTCTCATCATGTGTTCTCTGCATCACTTCAGAGCCAGGTACTCAAAGAAATCTCACCCTCTTGTAGGAACTAGCAGACCACACTAAAGTCACTTCTTAACCTTATCTGAGCAAACTAAACAGACTGAGATCTTAGGTCTTTCTATATACAGCATGTTTCCCAGTACTTGGTGATGTTTGTGGCTTTATTTCTATACAATTATCCAAAATCCTACTATGTGTAAACACAGCAGTCAACTAATAGTCTCCCAGCACCCAAAAGGCAGGCAATACTCTTCCTTGACATCCCATTCAGGCCTCTGAGCAGGCAAATCCACCTTCCTAACTACAACACAGAAGTAAGGGCTCACTCAGCATTTCCCAAAGCTTTTCAGTGCCTCTGTGCTCTAGGGTACAACCCCTCACCTTGTAAGTGTGACCTGTGTCAATTGCTCCTAAGCTCCCTAACTTGCACTCCAAAATGCGCTGTATTTAGTCAAGCCCACCTTTCCAATGATGTTCATGCAACTGACCTGTTCTCATCACTATCACACACTCCCCCAGTTTTTCGTGAACTTCCTGTTTTCTGGTAGAATGCTGACAAAGATAGTGGAAAATGTTGGACCACCTGATGAAACCATTTACAGTGAATCACAATTATCTTTCTGGCCTTGATCAATTGCTATGAGATGCACTAGTAAGAGTTTTTAATTTGTTAAATGAATCTGATGCAATAATTCACTCATTTAACATTCTGAAGATTCAGGGCCAACATTTCAGCTTTATCCAAATTATTTTAAGCATGCCTAGAGAAAGCAAATGTTAATTCAGTTTGAACTTTTTTTTGATTACTTATTTGGGCTTATTATGAATTTGCAGATTTATTCTCCAGAAGAGAACTGCACCCATGCACAGCTGACCCCACTGGAACATCACCCCTAACGTCTGCCAACAATGCAAAAGATCTCCTCCATTCATTTGTCCCATATAAAATTGTAAGAGGGGTGGGCAGTGAGGCGTGTAACTACTGTGTGGTATGAGAATATGGTAGCTGGACTGGGATCCACTTTAATTTGCACCTTCTTTTTCGCTCATTACTGTATTGGTTACATCAGACATTTAGCTGCCTCGGTGTGCATGCACTGAAGTATTTGAGCATTTCTTCTGTTCATTTATCTGTGTATCATGCTACAGGACACTCTGAGGACTCTAATCTTGACATATCTTTGTGCATCGTTCTGAACTTGATCCCGTATGGCTTCTGCTCACTTACTAGTACAGTATGGAGATTAACAGGGAGACTGGCAGTGGTAATACTTACTGGCTATTAAAGTTAGAATGACTTTTCACTGTGAAATGTGTGTTTAAGCACTTTGTGGTGGGCTCCTGAGGTGAAATCTTGGATTATTTTGAACATTGCCAGTGGTACAAGGGCAGGTTTCCACCTGAAGTGTGCACTGCGTGACATGGAAATAAATGTCTCCAATGTGTTTCTCTGGGCACATACCTTCTGGATGCTCCCGCTGAAGGGTCTGAGGATCCCAGAGTTCTTCTTCACAGCATCGTAACTAGGGACTCCACCAATAAATATTTCAGAGCTGCACTTAATCTGTGTGAAAGCCCCCTGTGAGTAACATAAGAATAACATTTTGTTAGAGTAGCTGGAACCATGCTTGTATCTTCAGATTAGCCTACATTACATGTTATAGCTTACTTTAATGCCTCTTTACTTCTGTTAATTGCATTTATTTGTACCACTCTCTCAAGAAAGCCATTGTAGGACGCTCTCTACTGACTGTGCTTTATCCTGATCAGAACTAGCTGAAATATCTGAAGTATTTCGAAATGCAAATACTGAAGGAAGAAAGAAAGGAAACTGACCCACACACCTAGCTCTATTTGCAATGACTTGAGGTAGATGTCAGTCTAGAATCAGAATGAGGTTCATAAAGTTAAAATCAGAGCAAAGTCCATATAACGGAGACTCATTTGATGTTTCCAATATCTGAAAAGATAATCCATAGCACGTTACAGGCCTAAATGAAAAACATTGCATTTGCATTAGTTACCAGAAGCAGCTGCTCAGGATACCTGATGGGACTAGTCAGGGTCCTGAAGTGAACTGAAAGATATTTAACAGCTAAGGACGGAACAACTGTGTAATTCCAGTCCTACAGAAGCTCCTGTGATTTCTCTGTTGGCACCTCCCAGCCAATCTCCTGCTGCAGCTGTACTGCAGCACTAACAGAAAGAAAAAAGGGAGTCTTCATCTTGACCTATCTATGTACAGAAGTCTTGACTGCTCCATTTGAATGTTTCCCACTCGAGATGTTTATTGACAGACAACTGGATTTTCAATTTATTTACATTTTTTAAGAAAAACTAAGCTTTAAATAGTTTCCCAGTTTGCAGAAAAACCTTCAGATTCTGCTGCTCACAGAATCTGGAGCCTGATTTTCTAGTCACATTTTCCACTGGGAAAGAATAAAAGACATTTTCTAAGTAGTTCTAGCCTGAGGTTCTTCAGATAAAAAAGTACTCAGTGTGTATATTTGAGTGCTTAGAGCAAATACCCTGCTCAGTACAAGCAAAATTTCACCTTATTACAAACCTGACTTACTGTGACCTCTTGGTGAGGGAAGAATAAAATGCAAGTCATCAGCTGTCTGAGTATTCTAGCCCTTACTCTGTCCTAAAAATTGCTTTTGCAAGAAGAAGACAAAGAAACAATTCTCTTTTGGTCTACCTATCCAGCACAATATTCAGAGAGAGAGGTAAAAACAGGACTTTGTGCACCTAATTTTCAATATCTTCCTCATTTCATAGTGCACACATTGTTCAACAGACTTAGCCACAACCAGAAACGAACCTCAAGAACATGTATGAACCAAACACAAAAATATAAGTCTGATGACACGGCAAGAGCAGGTAAGGCTGTGATCTCAGCTGCCTTTAAAAGGATCTCTGTCCTCATAGGGAATCCTTCATGTGCAAATTTCTGATTTTGGGCTTAAGAAGATGTTGCCCTAATATGTATACCTTTTTAAGCTTTTAGGAGGTTTGAGAACAGCCTGTGTGATTTATCATGCAACAGTTTAACATCCATTTTCATGACAAGGCATGCCATATGCTCACCTCTGCCATCCCTTCCACTGGCTTTTGTTTGTCCACTTGTAGGATACCATTCTTCGCGGTGCGAGACACTCGCAGCTCATGCCATTGACCCAGACTGACAGGTTCTTCACTCCTGTTTTAAGGGGAAGAAAACTTTGAAGTATTTTACACTTTTGCCTTTCTGGTATTTTCAAATGTTCTTGTGATGTTAAAAAGTCAAGCCCTCTGGTATGATTTTCTAAATAAAAAATAAAAATAAATCACTGCGTTTCTTTCCTTATAAGGAACTAACATTAATTTTTGACCTCCATCAGCAAACGAAAATAAGACTATGTTCCTACAGCAAATTACAAGCACTCTATTTTTATTTACATATGAGACATTTCTATAATCAGCATGCATTTCATCTACCTCTGAACTAATTTTTCTGCTTAGTCATTTATAATGCACAGAGACAAATTTTTATCTCAGCTGAACATACTCATTTCACAATGACATAAGTCTGGAGATAAAGCTTCCCACTTAATGGTCAGTCTAGTCCCACATTCTTTGTCCTCTTTTAAAACAGAACCACTTTGTGTTGGCTTATCAGCTCTATGCAGCCTGTTACAGTGACATCTACAGACACACACACACACACACTGCCTGGCTGCTGTACATTAAGGGGAAATAACTAAAATATGATCCTAATAGTGTGATGAGATCCTGGCTAGGAACAATAATCCTCAGTTGTGCAAAGTATTCACCAGTCTCAAAACAAGCATTTTTAAAACTGTTCTTACTATCTTCATTAGTTCAGCACTAACATGAATAGCAGACTGTATGAAGGGCAAAACCACATGCTCCTTTACAATTTTTATGGAACTTTGTATCTAGTTTTCAAATGTCATTTTACTACGCGAGTTAGAGCATTTTACTTCTAAATGTTGTCTTGCAGCCTTTCCTCCAGGAGCAATGAAAACTTGTGTTTGATTCACTGTTCAAACTGGAATAGTCATAGAATCTTAGAATAGTCTGAGTTGGAAGGGAGCTTTAGAGGTCATCTAGCCCAACAGCCCTGCAGTGAGCAGAGACATCTTCAACTAGACCACGTCGCTGAGAGCCCCGTCCAACCTGACCTTGAATGTTTCCAAGGATGGGGCATCGACCACCTCTCTACGCAACCTGTTCCAGTGTTTCACCACCCTCACTGTAAAAAATTTCTTCCCTGTATCCAGTCTAAATCTGCCCTCTTTTACTTTAAAGCCATTACCCCTTGTCCTATCACTACGGGCCCTACTAAAAAGTCTATTCCCAGTTTTCTTATAAGCCCCCTGTAAGTACCGAAAGGCCGCACTAAGGTGTCCCCGCAGCCTTCTTGTCTCCAGGCTGAACAGCCCCAACTCTCTCAGCCTTTCCTCACAGCAGAGGTGCTCCAGCCCTCGGATCATTTTTTCTGGCCTCCTCTTGGACCCGCTCCAACAGCTCCCTGTCTGTCCTGTGCTGAGGGCTCTGGAGCTGGATGCAGGACTCCAGGTGGGGTCTCACCAGAGCAGAGCAGAGGGGCAGAATCCCCTCCCTCAACCTGCTGGCCACGCTGCTTGTGATGCAGCCCAGAATACGGTTGGCTTTCTGGGCTACGAGTGCACATTGCCGGCTTGTGTCCAGCTTTTCATCTATCAGTACCCCCATGTCCTTCTCTGCAGGGCTGCTCTCAATCCCTTCATCCCCCCAGCCTGTACTGATACTGTGGGTGGCCCTGACCCAGGTGCAGGACCTTGCACTTGGCCTTGTTGAACCTCATGAGGTTCACATGGGCCCACTTCTTGAACTTGTCCAGGTTCCTCTGGATGGCGTCCGGGTCCCCAGGCATGTCAACTGCACCACTCAGCTTATCTAGAACACCTGAAGAATCACAGAATCACAGAATCACAGAATAGTAGGGGTTGGAAGGGACCTCTGTGGGTCATCTAGTCCAACCCCCCTGCCGAAGCAGCGTCACCTACAGCAGGCCGCACAGGACCCCGTCCAGGCGGGTC
>Ga0065711_1037913_pt1 | contig 19352 bp, 8 predicted proteins | sample Hoacrofraction12_FD_59098 | JGI IMG/M metagenome (GOLD analysis project Ga0065711, IMG submission 59098) | Hoatzin crop microbial communities from Cojedes, Venezuela - Epithelial fraction 12 v2 (version 2) | ecosystem: Host-associated > Birds > Digestive system > Esophagus > Crop | place...
GGGCAGGTCGCTGGCAGCTCTGGGCTCCTGGCAGGCTCTCGGCGCCGAGAGGCGAGCCGCGAGGGGCGGAAGGCAGCAAGCAGGGTTACGCTCGCTTGCTGATGAGGCCGTGCTAGGAGTCTGGTAATTTTTCTGAGAGGCATTGTATTAAGAGCAGCTATTTGAAAAAAAATGTCCGTGGGATATTGTGCTTTGCAAAAAACAAACAAAAATTCCCTCGGAAGTGTTTAATATTAAATATTAATCGGATTTAAATTCAGTAGCCGTGTCTTGCGACAGTGGCAGACGCGCGGGAAGCCGTTGGTAACCAGCCCTGGTGCGTCTTGGCGCGGGAGGCACTGCCCCGGTGCCAGCAGAGGAAAGGCAGGCCGAGGGAAGTGTCTTTTAAAAGTCCCCTCCGCGTCAACACCGAGCGCGGGATTCGCCCAGAAAGGTTAGAAGGACAAATATTAAGTTTGCCTTCACAAAGGGAGCCGCTAAATAGATCCGAAATTAATATGCATGTAAAATTAATTAGCTGCATTTCATGACATCAAAATAAGTACCTGGGAAACAAGAACACCTTCTGGGCATTTGGCACCAGATGCTGGAATTATAGTTAATTGACTAATTACAGAAATTAGGCGTTAGTTTTACAACACATCGAGTACAAAGGGCACCTCGGCGGGGGCAGGCGGGCGGCCCGGCCGGGCCCGCCGGGGTCGCGGGGCCTGTTAGGGTCCGTCACGCAGCTGACGACGGATCAGCTCGCGGCGGGAAGGGGCGCGGGGCTGGGTCGCCTTCACCTGAGGTCCGTCCGCTTCCCCATCCTGTTGTCAGAGCGGGGCTGGGCGCCGTTAGAGGCTCGAGGCGGGCAGAGCCACGGCACCCCGAGGTGCCGCTCGCCGCGGGCCCGGTTCCCGGAGCCCCCTCGGCCGCCCGCCCCGGGGCCGCTCGCGGCCCTGCCTGCGTCCCTCGCAACGGAGGGAGCGTCCGGTTCCACCCGCGAAGGTGCCGGGCTGGCTGCCGTTTGCCGCGGAGCTGGCGACGGAAGCGCTAGGGCGGCTGCGTTAAAGCGCGGGCAGGGTTCGGAGGTAACGTAAATAATGACGTCTTAAAAGGTTAAAATGGGAAAATTGAAGCCGGTGAGGGGGCTCCAGGGGCAGAAGGAAGCCTGGGCTGCAGAGCGAGGAGCGGAAAGGTTTCCGTACTAGAAGTGTTTGCGGAGGGACCGGCCAGCGGTTTGCGTTTGCGCTGGGCGCGCTGAACGCAGAGCGAAGCAGGGCGCGCTGCGGCGAGGGGGCCGGCGGGGCTGGGGCCCGCGGCGGGCTGCCGGGAGGGCTCCCTGCGGCTGGGGGGTCCGCGGGCGGCTGCCGCGGGCCTGCCTTACCCGCATGAAGAAAACTGGGCTTCCCTCCCCCTCTGCGGAGAAGTATTCCATAGGAGGCAAGCGGTCTGGTTGGGTTAGTGGCAGTATAGCCTGACTGCTGGTGGGCTAGAAAATGGATGAAAACCTGCCACACGCCTATCTTTTTATGGAGACAAAATGTTCGTTTTGATGTAGCAGTTTTGTACTGTTGGCAGATGCTGAAGGTACTTGAGGGAGATGTTGACAAGTGGATAATTGTCCGCAGGACTAAAACAGACGCTTTCTTTACAGTTGAGCATGATTAATTGAGAGTAAATAAAACAGTAGCTCTCTTCATAAACTCTCTTAGCAGCTCAAGTTCAAAAACATGCAGCATACTCCAGGAGGGAAGGCACTGAACCAAACCTGCCATCGTTTTCGAGGAAGGGCTTGTACGCTGGGGTCAGTAACTGAGCTCGGTAATTGGAGCACACGGTGCAGTGTGGGGCACCAGCCTCTAAGTTTCAAGCCACATGGTTTCCTGCTTGCTTTTTCTCTCTGTTGGTTTCTTTTTTTTTTTTCTTTTTTTTGTTTATTTTCTTTTAGTTTACATGGTGGGATCACAAAGAGTTGTGGGTCACACACTAATTTGAAAGAAAACGTTGTGCACCTGAGTGCTGGTCACAGTTGACATGTTTAGGTAAAATGGGGGGACAAGAGTGGTATAGGATACTTCGTCAACAGTAAAATATTAAGTGATGTAATAATCTTTCTTCCCGCATTGGAACTTAAGGTTGTTATATAATAATTCATCCTTTACAACAGTAGCGAGCAGCACAGATTAGTGCTGATGGTCGGTAAACCCCAGGTATACCCTGCAGGGTTGGTTTTTGTTTTTGTAATTCAAGGTACGTTTCTGTTTGTATCTGGTGTGGTGGTGTATATTTACCCAGAGTTGTACAGAAGGTGGCATAGTTAGTATCTAAGTGATGCTTACGCTGCTCATACTAGACAGACGCTGCAAGCTCAACTGGAGGGTGGGGGAAAATAGCGCTTACCTCTCCAGAATTGCCCAAATGTGTTGTTTGCGCATATGTTTCTCAAAATTATAATTTTCCCTCTCCTTTGTGCTTTGAGCTGCTCTGAAGCCACTTCCTGAGAATTATTCTTCCTTTAATGGGCGGGAGCCCTAGTAAGAGATCACGTAGCAGCCAGCTTAGCCTCCTCAGTGGGTAGCACACTTTTAAGCAAAGTTATGAGCCTGTTAATCTGCATTCAGACTTCCTGCCATGGTCCTGTCCTTGGGTGGCTGGTAGTTTAAGAATAGCATATCCATGCGTATACCTGTTGGCAGTGGGCATTCAGATGACTGTAGGCAGGTTGCAGCCGCTCACAGCCTATAAGCAAGAGGTGTGCTTGCTCTGTCTACGCTGAAGGAGAGGTAAGCTCTCTTGTTGACGACTGTTGTGTATTTCTTATTGAATCAGTTTACTGCAGCATGCAGATTTTTTCTTTTACGGTACTAACTCTATCCTACTCTCATTGACTTTGACTGGAAGAGGTCTGGTGGCAGCAGTCTGTGCCACCTTCCGAGGAATGACTGTGTGAGAATATCCTTCACTCTCAGGCCCGGAGTTTAAAGATGTGGTTCCTGGTGGCTGTGTTACAAAGGGTCCTTGAGGAGTGGTTGGGTGCTACTCGTCTGTTACAGCTGCATCCTCTTTGAGAGATGGGAGGCCTGATGGGAATTTGTAAGAGGTTGTATGGTGATACACATTTATCTGTCTTTTTGGTGTATGAGTAGTGTTTAGTTACTGTTTTGCACTCTGACGGCCAGTCATGCTACCAGCCTCCTATCCAGGGAAATCACGAGCACTGAGAGTGCTGCTAGTATGGCGTGTGGGTGTGATGTCGCTCCATCACCCATGCCCAGTGGACCTGATGTTTCTAGAATTGCCCCTGCCGCTCACTGGCTGCTGGGCTCCTGTCCAAGTGGGACCATGGGGTCTCAGAAACGTGCCTAAGGATATTTATTCTAATTGGTCAACAGCTTGTCAGTAGGATTATTAACTTACATTTAGTCAGTTTATGCTGTCGCAGCTGATATGATTGCTCTTCTTTTGCGCTGAAGTCTTCTGTATCCTGAGTATTTCTCCAGTTCCTTCCAAAACCTTTCCCCTTCGCTTCATCTGTGATCACGGCTTTGCTCATCCCTCACCTAGGATGTGCCTCTTCCTCTGGAGCATATGCTTGTCTAAGCTGCAGCAGTTGTTGCTTGCCTGTGTGGCTCAGAAGCACCCCAGGGCGCTCCCCAAAGGCTGCAGCACTTCAAAGGAGACGCTGCAGGCTTGCAGCAGCCAGAAAACAGGTGCTTGCAGTGCTCTGAGCCCCAGAGGTGGCTGCTGGCATGGATGTAAGAGGAAAAGCTCCTTTCAAGGAGCAGCTTTGGAGTTTCCTTCTGTAAGGGAGCGCTGGGCACTTCAGGGACAAAGCAGCAAGCCGGGAGCCTTTACGCAGGTTGTGAAGATCTGCCCAGAAGCTAGAGCAGCTGTGTGGGGAACTCCTGTGTGAGTCAAAGCACGGAGGGGGAGCCTCCCTTGCGGAGGACTGAGAGCGTTGTCTGTTCTGCTGCTGGTAAGCTTTCCAACCCTGAAGTTACTGCTGTCATACGCTACCCTTAAGTCCATTGTGTTACTGGTTTGGATGGTGTTGGCTCTCCAAACAGAAGGCACTACTTATTTTCAAGGCAGAAGGAAAAAACGTGTTTTCCATACATATGTCAACTTTGCACTTTCACTCAAGTGTCTGGCCAAGGACTGCCAGATGGAAAAGACTTCTGAGATAAATTCCTTTGGCCATACCTATGAACCTAACTTACCTAGCACCTTTACAGGACAAGTTCTCCAGTGGAGCTATAGAACTTAAAAAACAGGCCCAAAGGCAGGAGATTCTACTTCAGCTGACATCAGTGGAATTGATGTATTTTACAAATGGTGATGATCCACCTCATTCACATGTGAATTGTACGTGACTTCTAAGTGAGGATATGTTCAGCTTCTTTATGACCCAGGCACAAGAGCTGTGCTGCTTGGACCTACAGGAATGTCTATCAAAAATTGCCATAAATCTTACTGACTCTGTAGTCTATAGCAAATCCTGAGAAGTATGAATTGAGCGGGTGATACGTTGTAGTAATGTCAAAAGGTCCGAGCAGAAGTCTGGACCTCACTGGAGAAGACAATGTATAATCTCATGCCGCCCTCCTTTTTACAGAGCCTTTTGGCTGCTGTGGCCTGGCAGCTTTGCTGGACCGATAAGATGATGTGAACTGGATGCTTCAGTCTAACTAGCCTGGGAAGATGTGCCTGGCTTTCTTGCTGCCCTGTTGATATAATGCCCCAGAGCATAAGCAGCAGATGGGTGTAGGATACTGTTTTCTGATGGGCAAAAGTTACTGGTGGATCGTGAAAGCAGTCATCCTCTGGGCGCAGACCTGGAGGCAACCAATCATTTGCTGCTCCATTATCTCGAAAGACCTAGAATTGTGGTCAGCATTGAAAGAATGAGCCAGACTCGTGAAGGTGAGCGTGTGTGCAGCTGATGAGTGCGGACACACGCTGGTAGCCATCTGCTGGGGTTCATCATAGGTAGCAGCGGAAGTGCGATTTCATGTGTAGACTGTGAATGCTATGTGCATGATCTACTTTATATGCAGTCCAATTAAATAGGTTCACGGGTATTACAGCCTGTTTAAGTGGTGTTTATCTTATTATGTACGCTTTGGGAAGAGACTGTCTTATTATCCATTAGGTATTTCTTCTACAAAAAAGAACGCCTTTTTTAAGAGGTGTTTGTACATGAAAATCCTGAGAGATATAGCACAGTTTTCCTTCTGTGCTCTGTATGTGTAAAGTTTGTCTGTACTTGAAAAGTGAAACTTTGTTTAACTTGGTTGTCATTAACGGTCAGAGATGCCGTGGCACTAGTACTTTACAAGTCAATCACACATAAAACATTGTAACAGGATTATTGGGAAGTACTGAATGCTTGAGAATGTATGTGACACAGGAAGGGGCACAAAATTGCTGTGTACTTAGCGTGCATAATGCAGCTTGCTCAATTTGTTCTTGGCTATTCGTAGGAGAGTACATTTTCTCTTTTTAAATGCACAAGATGACAAGACTTTTTAATTAAGGTGGCATCTATAGTATTCATATATTGCAAAACCCACAAATGACTAAAACTTAATAGCATCATAAAAACTGTGGTTAAAGCTTTTACCAACACTGCCGTCACAGCAAAAGGTTTTAAATTAACTGCGTCAGAAGTGAGCTTACGCCTACACAGAGGCTACTGACTCTCAGAGCAGTAACTGGTTTCTTTTCCTACAGAAATAAAGTCTTTGTGATTTTTCTGGTTGTAGTGAAACTGGTAAACAGCCCTTCTATCTCTTCAGGTGTACCTGCCCTCGCTTGTCAACTTTCTGCAACTTTCGTAACATCGTGTTTCCAGTTAGAAGATACTGTTCGGGAAAGAGGATAAAAAACTACCCTTCGTCACCGAAAAGTTTCCTGCAGTCTTCGGTGGGACAGAAGGGCAGGGACTGAAAGTTTTGTGTGGACAGTCATGTGGCAGCAGGCAGAGACAGTGTTAGATGCCGCAGGAACAGGGTAAGGCTGGAAGCCTCAGGGCAGCTCCACTTTGACACTGACTCGCTGGCGCACTTGAAGTGAGCCGCACCGTCCAGTTTAGGGATCACGTGATTGCAAGTAGGGTGACTCCTGTAACGTGCGATGCTAATAATTTACAAGCAAAGTTCTTTGGCAAGGAGGTATGCGTAGGCAGATTGTTCTGTTTCTTGCCCTTTTCCTTGTCATGACACATGTGCATTGGGCTGATATTTGTGGTGGAGACGTTCCTTCACTGTCCCTGTTTCATAGGATGTTATGCTGTGGCATCCCAGGAACCTCTGGGAGGTGCATCCCACTCCTGAGGTGGGGTACGTGTCAGCTGAACGTTCCCAGTTTTTGCCCTGCTAATGCTGGTAAAAAAGGGAATTGTTCTCGGTTGCTTTGGTAAGCGGTTAGCCTCTTTTTTTCTTTTTCCCTGTAGAATGTAAAGGAATATTATGCAGATGCCTAAGGTACGGCCTTATTTTTGGCAAGAGCCTTTTTGTGTTTTTCGTCACATTCAGTCTGTGGAAAAAGCACCTTTGTGTGTATGTAACAGTTACTGCAGGGAGCTTTTGCAGGCATTTCTTTTTCCATAGTTTGAGATATTTAACAGTTTGATTTTAATCATGATGTCACGATGCACGGAGTTGCTCGAGTGTGCCTTGTTATCAAATAAGAAACAAACCAGTTCGTATAATTCAACATTTCCTTTGGGATGAGTTCAGAAAGCGACACAATTTTTACCTTACCACTGAAAATACTGCGTTGTTTACCAGATGAGTGTTTAAATAATTTAAAGATGCTATTCCAAAGAGAGACCTTGTTAGAGTGAAAAGTGCTTTACCATGCGAACCTCTAGTGAAAGAGAGGAGGACAGAGAAAACAGGAGAAGGAGGAGGGACCTTGGGATGTATTAACATGTAGCAACACTGAAACGAATTGTATTAATCACGTCTGGTTTGATATTGGGGAATTATGCTAATCAAGTGTATTTTCTCCATTGTCAGGTTTTGAGTGCTGATTTTTCACTTGTGGGTGTGGAAGCAGTCCTTTGGGGATCACACTACGCAAAGCTTTGTGGCTGCCGGGGTTGTTCAGCTGGCCAGAATCCATGATGCTTTGGTCCTCTTTGTACCGCTAGTGCAATCCCAAGGGCCCTGAACGGCAGGAGTTGATTAGATGAGTAGGCTGAAGAGTCTGCAGTCTTTCTGTTGGTATTTTTCTAGGCTGGCGTGTGCGGCCTGGGTTTCATGGCACAGGAGAAGCTGTGTATCCTCTTCTTCCAGCCCTTCACCTCAACCACCTACCTTCTGTTCTGCTTCTTGTTGACTAGAGAGCTGCGAGGCCTTGCCTCAGCACATGCGTGGTTCATCCAGCAAGGGGGCTGGAGCTGGGACCACCATCATGTTCTGCCAGAAGTTAGTGTAGCCCTAAAAAGCCAACGGACTGAAAGAAGCTATTTAAGCTATTTAAGCCTATCTTCAAGCCCTCTGGTGCTCAAAGGTTCCTTTGTTAATGAGATGGAGCATGGAGACAATTTCATCTGATGCTAAAGTAACACTCTTGAATACAGACAAAGTATCCTAAGTTGTGGTGGAGCCTGTGCATCGATGCTCATCAAGAAGTCTGCACCAAGCTCTAAGAACACAAGGTAGAGTTAGTCTGACCCATTCTGGGGAACGTCCCCAGACCAATTTACCACTTGAACGGATTCAGTTGTTTTACAAACCTGTCATGCGAATGGTCTTCATCTCGGCATTTGTCAGACTGCCACACACAGATCACTGCTCTTTGAGAGAAATAATCCAAATTGTACATTGAAAGAGAGGGATGGAAATATCTAAACAGATTTTTGTAAAGTGTGACTGCTTACTTGAACCCCAAGTCACAAAAGGAACTGGAGTCAGGCCTTTTCAGTTCATCTGTTAAATGACTTGCAAACATGTGCTTAAATTTAATCCTAGAGATGAAAAGATTTGGTAAATGCTGTCCTAAGTGGAGTACTGTTCCCAAAAGGCCTTTGTGTGTTTTCACATTGTTTAGGAGTTTCCTTTTTTTTCTGCAGTAAGGGAAAAATAATAAAAATACAGTCAGAAACAGAAGTTTGGCTGTAACTGTGATGATCTGAGGACTGTGGCAGGACAAGGTTTGTAGGCGAGGGTTGTAACTTAATTAGACTGTCTGGTATAAATGGAAAAATTAGGTAAGTTTTTAGACCCACAAGAATTCCTCTGCAAATGATGTGGTCTTTTTGTATTTCTGTACTCAGTACATTCACGAAGTTTATTCTCACCCGAGAGTCAACACTGTTGGAAAATAATATCGCTCACCTTACAGAAGCTTTGGAAAGTCTTTGTGTTGAGGAAGAGTCAGTTCCTCTGAAACAGTCCAGTGCCAAGTGGTCCAAAGAGTTTGAAAAACAAGAGAAAAGTAGTATTGTTTCCCAATGCAAGCTGATCCTGCATGCTTTAAGCAATGAAACTTTCAGCCCTAATAAAGGCTTTAGGGCCGCCAGTATTCGCTGTTTTAGTCAGACCTGGTGGATGTTTGGGTACCCTGCAGGATTCGGTGACTCTCCCTGTGTAATTCATGATTGGATTTTCTATCTAGGTTTCGTATTGGTAGGAAAATGATTTGGTTGTGCTTGGTGCTTTGAAATGCCATGATAGCAGGCAGCGTTGCAGACTATCACCCCTTTGATTGAAAGGAGCCTGGGGACGAGCCGGTTGTAGTGAGGAAAGGGATGCTTGGCTCTGGGATTAGTTCCCTGTCTGTTTGTCTCACGGAGCTTAGTTCAACTTCAGGGCATATTGCAAGGCGGCATTTATGCTCAGGGACAGGTCTGACAGCAGTGCTACGTGCAGCACTCCTACAGACTTCAATGAGAGCTCCTCACAGAAAGCCAGGGTAGAATGGCCCTTGAAGTTTGTGACACAGAGCGTAGCTTGAGGAAATGTGTGCATGTTTTGTGCTTTGGGTGCGCTTTCAATGAACGTGCTGCCAATCTAGCAGTGTTATGGGCCCTGATCCTGCTGTGCTAATTCAATGGGCACATGCATGCGGTTGAATACAGCACGTTGAACATTAATTTACGGGAATTTTGTAAGCAAACTTTAGGTATGTAGCAGCTGTAATAAGTATGTTTTTACAAGCTGCAGAAAAACAAAGCAAAAGTATAATGCCTATTTAAAGGTTTGCTGGGAGGTTTTTTGTGGTTACTACAGATGTTACTGTTTTGTGATATTTGCTTGATAGAAGAAGAAGAAAGAACAAAATGTGAGTGTTCAGTAATATTAGCACCTCTCTCAAGCTGACAGCTAGCTTGATCAGTAGACAAAGCCTGAAGTGTCAATATCTTGTTGTTTTGGGGTAGATCTTAGAGGAGGAAAAAACCCCCTTAAACTGAGTATTTGGCCTTCCCAAAGAGCAGAGGCGGATCCAAATAGAAACATAATTTCCAGATATTTCCTGTAAAGTTCTGATGAAGCAAAGAATGAGATCAGAGGAAAACTGAAAATGTAGGCTACTTCTGATGCTTGGGTCCATCTCTCTAAATTGAGCTGACTGACTGGACAGAATCTGTCAAAGATTGAACCTTAATTATCTGCTTCTGGGTGTAGGCTGCGGAAACAAGGAGCTGAAAGTGATGTGTAGTCTGACCCTGTATGGTCGTGTTTACGTTCTTAACCTTTGTGACCACAGATATTTCTCTCTTCTGTCCTAATGTCTGCTATTCTGTCCCTCTCACTACCTGTTCAAGATAGCATTACAGACACCTGAGCAGGAGCAGAGTGAGCAATCTACTCTGTGCATTGTCACAGGGACTGAGCCAGTGTGTAGAAAAAATACCAAAATGAAAAAAAGTCTGAAGTCTGATCTCGAGGTGGGCACTTGTTCTGTGATTTCTGAAAGCACATGGCACGCATGTTCAGCACTGGGGGATAAAAGCCCAAATGCTCCAGCTAGGCTGCTCTTCTGCTCAGCGTGGAAGATGGAGTTCTGTGTTACATTGAACTTACTTGAGCTGCTTTGCTCTGGGAAGACTTTTTGCATTCCTGGAAGCAGGGTTGCCTCCCACCTGTGCCAGAATCCTGCCGCTGATGAAACAGCCAGCATTGAAAAATGTTTCTCTTATGTAACTGCTATGAAATACTGCTACTTTGTAACAAAAATAGTTTGTGTTTTTTGTTGGGTTTTTTTTTTAGGGAACGGTTTAAAATGTTACAACTAGTGGGCTAAGCAAAGTGGCTCAATGGTGTTACTCAAAAATGGTTGCTGTGTTTGTAACTGAAATTTAAGGCTTTGCTATTTCTATTACAAGCTTCTTTACTTCTTTTCTTGGGAGTGCTTAACTTGGAATTAATTTTGTTAGGCTGAGTGCAATTAAAATAAGAAAATTGAAGCTACTTTGTGCTTCTCATGTATAGAAGCAATCTCTGTTGAAGGCCTTGTCTCTGAAATATGTTGCTTTTTTTAGTTTGAACCTGATCTGTGTACTTTTGCAACTAACAGCTATGAATTCAATAAGGACTTCTGACATTCTCGGTCAATTGTTTGCACGATCACTATTTTAAATACAAAACTGCTAAGAGTCTGATTACACTGGTGGAAGTGAGAAGGAAAACAAGGCTAAGGAAAGCGATATGGTGTTAACAGTGTCTTCTAGAAAAATGAACTTATTGCAGGACCCATAACTAGAAGGGAAATATTAGAGAATCCCGAGATAAATTGGAAGGCAGAGAGAATTAGAGCCTTGTGTGAGCTGTGTACAAGTAACGACGCTCCTGTTAAAGTGTCTGTTTAATCACAGAATAGTCTTACTTGCAAAACCATGTGCATAAACAAAATCTTCTATTTCAGAGCAAAACCAGGGCTAACTGTGTTGCTGACAAACAAATCTGCTTGACAGCATGTACATTAAAAGGGCATTATGCTAGTGAGGAGATGCGCTAAGGAATCCTGAAAATTGCTTGTCAGGAAGCATAGTGCTGTTGGGGTGACCAGATGCTTATGAACCACAGGTGTATTGTTTCCACTTCTTGTGGTTTTAATCTCTGAGTTTTGAAATTGAGGAACACCTGCATTTCCCAGTGACATCTGTCTGCTTCTTTGCCATCTCTATTTTCCCCTCTGTCAGCAGTTGGCTACCGGATGAGCTTTAGATGAATAGCATTCAGCTTACTTCATAGCTGTTTTATGAGGCTGGTTAGATGAAATAGTTCCAGAAGATACTCTCAATAAGCAAAGGCCTGTACTCTCTGCAGTTCATTGAACCCATATGGATGAGAACAGCTGGAAAGATGGGTTTGCTACCTGAGGCCAATGTTTGTGTTGCCAACCGCGACTCCAGCTTGCTGACCCTTGTATAATTCATTGCAGTTGAGGAAATGTTGCTCACACTACTCCATTTTGTGATGAATGGCCTTACTTAAAACTGATAGTCTTGTAAAGCAATGGTGACTTCGCATGTCTGACAGATGTGAGCAAAGAATACAGTCAATAAATATTGCCATGTTCTAAAGGAAGATTCACTGCTCGCAGTTGAGGGGGAGGAATTTCACTGCAAGCAGAAAACAGGTGGAGAAGAAGCTGGTTTAAAATGACAATTTAGAGGTTATGCTTAAGGATGGACCTTTGTGGGGGTTCATGCATTGTGGGTCTCTGAATCATCCAGGTAGAGTGCTTTGGGCACATATTTCAGTCTAGCATCGTGGAACACTTATTGCTCCGCTGACCCTCTTACAGTAGCCAGGCAAATCGTTTCGGTGACCTTGCTAAGCTTAGACTTCTGTGGAATTTGCCCAGAAAGGTAAGGATGCCTCAGGAGGGTCATGTCTGGATAATAACGTTTTCTATTTTGTACTATTGCTTTTGGGAATGTTCTTCATCCAGACATTATCTGGTGAGTTTTTATTGACGGTTTTTCAGAATTGAGGTTGAGTGTTTGCATGTTTGTGTGAAAGAGTATCTGACCTACTAACCAGTATCTCTGAACTCCACGAGATGTCCTTGGTGGACTTTGATGTAGGCCTTTGCAGGCAGCAGCCGAAGGTTCTGCTGAGAGAGAGGCTAGAGGCAGGTGATTGTAGCCATAAGAAGATCCAAAAAGGCAGATTCTTTGAAAGATCAGGAATATCCATGAGAAGCCGCTAAGAAAAGGGAAAGAGGAACCGAGAAAAGAAACAAAGAGTGTTTTAGCAGGTGTCTGTGAGAGACCCTGGCAGAAATCACTGTGATCCAAGAGATGAGAATGGTGCCTGAGGAGGTGGAGTTGAGTAGATCTCTGTGTGGGCTGGAGGTAGTGAAAGGGCAGTAGGTGATAGGCTTTGATGAACAGAGTGAAGTGAGCGGTGGAAGCATAGGGTGAGAAGGGAACTAGATTTCTCATGAATATGAACACTTCTTTGATGGACCCAGTGTCCCTATGCTGCTACAGTATAAAAGCAAAAATAATGTCATTGAGCAGATTTTTATACGAATGTACAGGGCACACAATGGCTTGATGTTTGTTCACATTCACTCTGTAGTGGGCATGCAATTGTTTCACAGTCTCCTGCTTAACCTCTTGCCACTCCGTGGGGTTATAAAGTTAAATTTGATGGTGTTTCTAGAGAATGTTGTGCATATCAGACTGATCCAAAGTCCTTTTGAAGTTAAGAGTTATGAATTGATATTTGTCTCCTGTTCTTTTGTGGTCCCAACAGCACACCAGTTGTCATACAGTGGGTATTTCTACAGAAATGTTTCATATTGTTGAACTGTAGCTTTTATTCAAGAGGTGAAATCATTCTTCTCTGTGGCCCCCATTCAAAAAAACACATAAAATCCCTTTGCTAAAAGGCTCTTGAGAAGGTGCCTGCAGTTAAGTCCACAGAGTCAAGTAACGAGAGAAATTGAAGTATCTGTGTGCCTACAGCGGCTGAGACGAGACCAAAAAGCATTTAAGAAATGAATATACACTTTGTTTTTCATCCTTGTTAGCTAAAGCTTGCTACACTGCAGATATCCATCCATAAAAGTATGTGCAATAACCTTGTACTAGACTGGTGTTGATCTTGCTTGTGATAGAAGGAAAGAGGAAGATAAAGGCCTCTCACCTACGGGCTGTGAATACTACAGAGTCTGACCCTCTGTGCAGAGTTCTGAGGATGCGCTCTTCCTCGCCCCTGACGTGGCCCCAGGTCGGCCAGCAGGGATGTTCCTGAAGTTGCAGGTCTGATTTAAGCAGCGCTGACAAAGTAGATCAGACGTTTGTGGGTTCAAATGGTACACTTGGAGTTAGGTTGAGAGAAGGTAACTCATGTGATTTTTGCTTTGCCTTATTGTCAATAATGCTACATCTACTGAAATCAAAGTTTCAGAACTGGGATGTGGTTGTAGTGATTTCTACGGTTCTCTCTCTTATTTCTTTACATTGTGGTGTAGAGCCTCAAGGGGCCAAATTAAGCTTGTCTAGGCAGCTTCTCTGTGCTTAGCTTTGCAATTAAGCTGCCTAAAACAATTTCCCAATTAAAATGCAAATAAATAAGCCACAGTAAAAGGTGAAATCTTGTGAAACTAAATCAATACTCATTTGGGTACTAGCAGTTCTTTTAAATTTATTGTATAGCTGTGAGCACCTTGAATTTTCAGACTAGCGAAACAATGGTTGTCTTTTTTCTTGCATGTACCAGCTAGCAGAATAGAAAGAGAAACTTTATTACTGTCTCTGGGTTTCAGAATCGTTTACAGCAAAGGAACATGGAGACCGAGAACTCCTGATCTGAATTGCAGATGCTGTGCAGACGTGTTCTCCAAAGACTACCAGCCCTTTTGCTAGCAGTGGTATGCCTCTGGATTTTCTTGGCTATACCATCACTTCCTGTTTGCACACTTTCCCAAGATGGCCTTTTATTTTGTCTTTGCGTTCTGGAGCTGGCAGCCTAGCTGGAGTTCCTGCACAATAAATCTGGAAGCTGTCTGGAAAATGACCAAGGTTTCCAGATTGTATGGAGTGAGCATGGGGCTGAACATAACTTCACCTGCCTTTGGTGCACCCACTAACAAACCGTAACTGAGATGCAGCAAACTATTCCTCTTATCTGCAGCTGCGCCCAGAGATGAGAAAGGATGAAGGGAGAAGAGACAATGCAAAGACAGAAAGGAGGAGCGCATGGCAGTGGAAGAGTTGTGATGGATACTTGGGGAGGCAGTGTGATGGGACCAGCTGTTTCTCTGCTTACCTTCTGCTCTTTTCCCCAGGCAAGCTGAGGATCCTACTGCCCTTGTGTACTGCCTCGAGCAGGGGAGCGGTAGATGCCAGAAGTCAGTGCTGTGTTGAGGGAATAGGGAGTGGTGGTTTTTCTGCTTTGTGGCTCAGAGGTATATTCAGTGCAGCATCAACTGCTGTAGTTCCTTTGGTGATGAGAAGAGGCCTGTGTTGGGAGCTTCAGGAGTTTGGGCAAGCTGCCAAACTCTTTGCAGAAGCAGTGAGAAAGGGGAAACTGTGATTCTACACTTTATATGTCTGCCAAATCCAAATGGAATTTCATGAGACAAAGAAAAGGCACTTCACCACCTGGAGGGCTGCATATCAAAGGTCTTCTGTACACAATGGAGGTGTGAGAACTCTTCAAAGGCAAGGTCACAAATTTCTCTAAAATACAAAGTATTAAGTAACCTAGGTAGAAAAGCTGTTTATCAGATCCTCTGGTAATATCAGTGTATGCACTTACGTGTTTGTTGATATATGTGTATATAGGTGTGTACATGTATCTATATATTTAAATATAACATTGCATATGAAATAGAACTACCAAGATGTGCACAGAGTGACTGATGTAACATCAAATGTCACAGCTCCACACTATGCTTATTTGGACAGAAACAACAGCAGAGATGGATATGGAAGCAAGACCAATATAATGCATTTAAGAAAACTTAAAACTCTTGTGTTGATTTCTTGCATTTTGCACTTCACTTGCTTGTCTGTTTTGTCTTTTTTTCATTTTGTCATTTCTCTGTTCAGATGAAATTGTCCTTAGGGAGGATTGCGTTTTCTTGGCTGTGCTACACTGAAGTTTTGAAAGTTAGTGACTGCTATGAGAAATGAATATTCAGTGAAATGGCACTTTCATGATTGCAGCTTCTGTTACCAGTGATACCCACCATCACATGGAAGTCTCAGGATTCAGGATGTGATCTTGCAAGCCATAGAAATGCGTCCGCAGAACCTGTGGGAAGGCACTTACTCTGCAAAGTAATCAGTCACTTACGAAATTAAAGAGAGGGAAAGCTTCAGGGATGCACGTCCATTGTTGTTGGTATGTGCACAGACTTGGCACCTTGACAGAGTCTTGGCCTTCACCAAGATTTTACAGATCTCTCTGTACCTGACCGGTTTCATGTATTTAAGTGCGCTTAAAGTATAATATGAATTATTTAGAAACTGTTGATTTGGTAATACGTTTCCAGTGGTTATTCCTGGCATCTGATGTTGAAAGATAGGAGATCAAGTATAGACATTCTGATTTTATTAGACAATGAGACATGCAGACTTACTGATTTAGTTGTTGCAAGATGTATGCGATCACACAGTTCTGTGGACAAACACATGACCCTGGTACAGGGTATCTGGTAGCAAGTTAACTAAAAGCAAGAATCTGTCAGTAGCCATAAGAAACAATTTTCTTTCGGAAATTTAAAATTATACTGGACACCTAGCAGAGGTCCACTGCAGCTGGAGCCGAGCAATGGAAACACTTTCTTGCAAAGTGATGTACTTCTAATTCATTTCAAGTGCGATCTTTTTGAGTAGACGTGTCAAATGATTTATCATCTTTCTGTTAGTGCTGATAGAATATCTTTGTGTAAATGGCCATGGACCATTGAGCGTCACAATCATTCTTAGACCACTATTCTATGGGCTTTTAGGGTTTTTTCTGTTGAATCTTAAAAACAGTAGGAATAGAAACCATCACTACAGACAATTAGTAGATTTTCTGTTCTGTGCAAGCTCGGTGTCAACAGAGGGAAATAACAGAAGCTATTGGTGCATGACATGGGAAGGACTTGTTGATTATTTGTTGAATTGCTTGAAAAGGCAATTTTTGCCGTAAGCTTTCTAATATTTTTAGACACTTTCCATGGACATGAGAGAAATATTTCAGTTTTTCCAGCAGTGGGATTTCAGATATAATCTGTAAAAGGGTAGGGTGATACTGACTTGGTACGACAGTGGTGCTGTGACTGTGACCACAACATGTGCAGTGCTTTGTTGGACGTAACTTTCTCCCACAACGTGTAGCAGAGTCTCTTTTTTGCTTGGCTCATAACAGTGCTTTGAGGGATGGGCGACCCCCAGTTAATGGTGGATGACTGACACTAGACCATATGTTCAGAAACTAGCCTGTTGTTGGGCCGTGAGATGGCTGAGCTGTAGCTCCCAGGAAATACCAACATGCTGCTTAGTGTCAGATAGGAGAAAGGTTGAGGAGAGAACTGCAAAAGGGAATTTGGAATACAAACTGAACAAAAGAAAAAACTGATTTCTGTGAGAAGCAAAGAAAAATGTGGAAAAGAGATATTTTAATGTGAAGGGTGAAAGAGTGGATACACAGTGTGTGTAAATTTCCAAAGAAGCGTAACAAGGATGACCATGAAAAATAACAAGGAATAAATACAGCACATAAAAGTTAAAAAAGAAAGTAAAAGAGGAGGGAGTGAATGGAAGGGCAAAAATGAGGAATGTGAAGATGCAACATGCAGGAGGGTTATAAAGAAGAAATGATGCACATTGCTTGTGGGTGAGAGAGTTGGTTTTCCTACTGAACCTCCATGAAGATATTTTATGCCTTTGTACGTTTATGAAAAATTGATGCTGCACTAACGGTGATGGACTTTCATGGTTTGGCATGAAAGTTGCTATGATATACACAGCCTCCTTAAGAGGCCTCAAATATGCCTGTAGGCAAACTGTTACAGAGAAAACTGTCCTTTAGCATTTTTTCCCAAATGTTACAACAGTATCTTCACTCCAGCTCAAACATGGGTCACTGGAACTGACAGGTGCTCTAAAGTTCAAGTTTATTAATCATCTTGATCCTCCCTCAAAATCTAAGATGAGCTCTGTACTTTGAGATATGTTCACATGTTTAATATTATCACTGTCTGAGGTATGCCTACCATGCACAGAAGAGCATCTCTGTGAACAAATGAGAGCTGACAATGGGAATCAGGACTAAAAGTATGACATAACTTTGCTGGTATTCAGATGAATCCTTAAAGAAATCATAACTTTTCAGGTGAGAAGCGGGACTGGTAATGATGGCTCTCCCCCGCAGATGGAAAATGATTCACATTGGAGAGGTTTTCAACAGTGAGAAATATGGGTATCTCTCCCATGCGCTGAATATTGTTCAGGTTTGCTTTGCTTTGACTTCTCATCCTCCTCTGCCCTGCATTCTCCAAGTGCTGTTTTCCAAAAGCCGCTGTGTATCTGTCTGAAAGTAAGAATTCAGGCAATTCCATTCAGCCAGTTAGTTGTGTGGGGAGCTTTTGATTTCATACGTTCATCTCCAGAGCAACATACTGACTCAAGGTAGTTTCAGTGCTAAGCTCAATGTCTCTCTGTTTTTGACATCGAATCAGTGTTGTCCATTTTCTGTCTGATAGAAAGTGAAGGGTTTTGAGGAACGAGTGGCTTCAACTTATTTTTAAAATATCAGGGAAAATCTCCCTGAGTATTTGGAGACTCTGAAGGCATCAAAATGACACATCTTAAGGAAAGTGCAGTTAATCCCACCAAAGCAGGACTATATTTGGAATACTTTGGGTTTGGTTATTGGGTGTTTAAATGCGGTGATTTGCTGAGCCTGTGTTAAGCTTATGCTGACATCTGTATGCTTCCCAGGCCATTGGTTGGTTAACAACATGGTGTTATTAGCTAGTTAGTAAAGCCAGCATCACCATTTCCCACCACCTTGTTTATCTGGACTTGTAGACGTAATTCTGTGTTTAGTTACTGTTTGCCATTGTGTAAATGGTTATTATACTAGTTCAATTGTTGGATTAGTTACAATATCTGAGGGTTTCAGATTTCGATGGGTAAATCAAGCTTTTCAGCATGTGCATCTTGTAGTATCTGGGATTTTACACTTTTTAAATAGTCATGCTTTTAAGTTAAGGTGTGTGTACATTCATTTTCTCTAGTTGGTTAGTGTAAACGAAATATGGCAAAGCTTTTTGACTTCTGTAAGAAAAAGTTTGTTCTTGAGAAGTGGAGGCTTAAGCAAAAGCTTTTTGTGAGAAAGTCATTCTCACAAGAAAAAAAAATGCTACTGCTAAAAATGTCCAAAAACCTCCTCGGGCACTGTTTATAGAGCATTTTTTTGCTCTTTGTGGGCCACAGATGTGGCCCAAACAGAAGAAAAGAGAAAACCAGTAGCAGGTGAGTATCCCAAGGGGGTACCATAGTCAGTGGTGTTCTGTGGTTTCCATTTGGTATCTGTTCATCACTTCTTGTGTTTCGAAGAGACTGACAGTCGTTTGAGATGGGCTGTTCTCTTCTAGTCTGCTTCTGAATAGGAGAGTCATGGTCCCACAGAGTCCCAGGAAACAGTTCCAGGAAATAGTCAACTGGGACAGTTGACAGCAACAGAGGAGCTCAGAAGGGAATGCTAAAATGAAGTGAGAACAGCCCTCACCTTAAGCAGTTCATAACCTGGGAGCTCAGTGTGTACCATTGCATAAATCTTAGTCTAGGGTTTAGAGCTAGGGTTAGGGTCAGGCTTCCGGGAAAGAATAAGCTGAGAAATGGGTAAGAAAGGCACTGAGAAGGAGCTGCCAAAGTAATCTGAGAACTGCTGGTGGGATATTCCCCTCAGCACTAGGTAACCTGGGCATGTGGCCACATTCCTGGCCTAGTGTTTAGTCAAGAGTTAAGGACAAGATTAGAATTGAAGCTCTGAGAATGCAATGTCCTAGACATGAAGTAAAACTTAGAAGGAGTTACCAAAGAAAAGTGAGAGCTGCTGTTAGTGTTTTGCCCCCAAGCACTCCTTAGTGTAGTAAGAGTGTGGTTCAGGAAAGCCAGCGGTTAGCCTTTTACTGCTGCACATCTGTAATCTGGGAGCTCAGTACATATATCGGGAGTCAGGCAAAGTGGCTCTTAAGAAGGGGGCCATGGTGTCCAGCCCAAGCAGAACTCTATGCTGATTCTGCATCGCGCTTCCCGCCTGCAGTAAGCACAGAGAGTGCACTTGTTAGGAGGTGTGCTGCACCTACGTGGAGGTCCTCAATGAGCGGGATCCTCACCAGCTAAAAAGTGTTAGTTGCCACTGCAAAACAAAAAAAAACCAACACCCCCCCCCCCC
>Ga0065711_1037914_pt1 | contig 19352 bp, 9 predicted proteins | sample Hoacrofraction12_FD_59098 | JGI IMG/M metagenome (GOLD analysis project Ga0065711, IMG submission 59098) | Hoatzin crop microbial communities from Cojedes, Venezuela - Epithelial fraction 12 v2 (version 2) | ecosystem: Host-associated > Birds > Digestive system > Esophagus > Crop | place...
ACTTACTTTAATAAAGTATCTGGGCACTACACTTGTGGGACAATCTTCTGATGTAAAATGACATCAGTCATTTCTCAACAACTCCCAGTCAATGTCAACAACTTGCAGAGGTACACACTAGCATTTCCATTTCGTGTTGTGTCTTTCCCAGTGCCACAGAATCCACATAAATAACCTCAACAACTTCCATCAGAGAACACTCATTTGTTACCCCAATGTTCGTTTTTTACTGAGAAACAAGAAAAACTGCTGCAACAAGGCAAGGTAAGTTATGAGTCTCAACATCGTAGCCAACTTCCAAGAACACTATTTATTACAAAATACATAGTTGTATACACAAATATTTTTCAAAAAGTGGAACAAAAACTAGCATGCACAGAGGAAGGAGGGAACTCAGCTTTTCCTTCAGACATGACAAGTCCTTAGAGAGTGCAGCATAGAAACTTGGCAATGTGGGCAAGCTAGCGATTCATTGAACATACTGGCCATCAAAGAGGACATCTGTAGGAGCAGCAAAAGGTTGACACAGACCTGGACCAGCATCCCCTTCATCATGCAACTGCAGGCCTTGTTGGAGGACACTGCACATCTTGACCAAAAATACAGTGAAGTCCAGCTGCAGTTGCTGTTTGCAAATGTTAAAGACACAAAGTAGGAAGAGGAAATAACAGCACTCAATGAGAGGTGAAAAACCTCTATTTTCTTGGCTTTAGTGACTAAGTGATCTCCAGCAGCATGGAGGACAACACTTCAAAAGATTTCAGGGCCATGGATCAAGGAATGACTCAACTGGAGTTATTAACAGACCTGCTATATCACTGCCTCTCACAGAAAGGAAGGGAAGCCAGAGCTGGGGTTCTGCTGCTTTTCCTTCAGCAGGAGAATGTTCAATGTAGCCAGTGCTTACCAACTCACTTGTCTGTTTTTCCAAGGACATAAAAAACACAGTTTCACTTTTTCATTTGGAAAAAAAAAAAAATGGAAATAAGCCTCAGAGACAGTAACAGAGCAGGAGCATTTCCTCCACTGAATTCAGTTCTACTTCAGATGTGCAATGCATACAGACTACTTTCTCCCATTTCAGTAAGTTTTTTTAAGAGTTTATCCTCCTATGTTATTTCATGCTACTGATAGTGAAGGGAAGAAATGCAAAGTCACCACCATCCATTTTTCAGGTTTTGAATGCTGGAAGATGTTTTAAAGCTGAAAGCAGTATTTTCTTCTCATGGATTAGCAATATGATGGCCTAGGATCACAGTGTAAACTACATCTGTCTCAGGGGAAACCTGAGCAAATTATGATTACAACATACAGATATGTTTCAGAAAAAGCAGAACAACTTCAACAAATAAGACTACATTGTTTTAAATAGCTATATAAAGGTTGATCTAAGCTGGAGTTTTTTAAATGATTTTAATTATTTTACACTTTCTACAGCAGACATTACCATAGCTTAAATGCACCCAAACTGCTTTGGTTTTCTTTAAAAGAAAGTAAATTTCAATTCCGATACTACATGACTGTTACAAGAACAGCTCTTCACTGACTGGAACAAGAAAAGAGGCGGGAGGAAATCTCAATGCTTGCATATGCTATGCTCATAAAAAACATGGGTAAAAAAACCCTCTCAAAAGAACTAATGTCACCAACATACTAACTCTTTAGAATATAATATTCTAAGTGCGTATGTAATATTATATGTATTTAACTAATCGCATGAAAAAAATCTCCTTAAGAAAATAGTTACTTGAAGTCTCTGGTAACATATATTTCATTTCTTTTCTTTTGGCATATGAAAATACAGCAACTGATATCAGTGAGTTGCCTCAAGCTGCTTCTAGTTGTAGACAAAGGACTTCATTGCCAGCAGGAGCAGTCTACATTTTTTAAATTGTTTCTGCATTCTCTGTATACAGATTGTCGAATTATTCGCATGTGGTAGACTCCTGTCATTTCCAGCTGTTCCTTGGTCCTTACTGTTTTGCACCAACATAACAACTTTCAGTACAGCTTATTGAAACTTGGCCACTGAGCAACCCTGTCTTCCAAAACCACAACTAAACATGCAAAACCTCTCTCCCAGTCATTAAAAGGTATAACAAACAAGAAATACAGCCCTTCTTTGACAGCTGACAAAGCAAACAACTCAGTAGCTTTCATTCACTGTTCTTCAGCAGCTTTCACAGCCCAGTTCTGATAGGCTAAGAGTACATTCTAAGCCTTTAAATTCACTTAAAACTGATTTAGCAGTACTGTAAATCACTTTTTAGGATTTCTATGAGCCCTTCATATATTTTAAGCAAGTCATACACTAATTTTGAAAACTTATAACTGATAAATGAACTCCAATGCCTATAGTTTCTATGCATAAGACTCTGCACTACAAAGGCAGCTGGTGAAAGTTTGTCACATCCCTTCAAAATTTATTTCCAGACTTTTATATTAACTTTTTAGGTGTTTCTAGAAGCTTTCCAGTCTTAAGTACTTCCAAGAAAATCCAGCTGAAGAAGGAACTATACCCTCTGCTTTCACATGGGTTTCCAGCATTGACTTTGCAATATGACTAATCTTGCACTGAATTGTGAAAATGGTGTTCAAGTAACTTACAGTCTGATTATAAATAACAATTTTTCAGTGTCCTAAATTGAGTGAACTATAAAGTTCCCTAACTCTTCTGTAATGCTCAGTGAACTGTAAAGTTCACTAAAAACTTACCCAAATCACTATCTGGCTAATTTGAACCTGAAAAGGATCACACAGATTGACAGGTAATCCATACAGTACTCAGATCAAGAGTTCAATCAAAAAGTCATGAAACAAGGGGGAAAACACTCCTGATTTTAGACTGGGCTCTAAATTGTTATCCTTTTTGCATGACATGGATAAGGGGGTGGTTATCTTCTTTGCAGGATATGGATGAGGTAAAAAACATTCTATCTAGGAATCTAGAACCCTTTTCACAAGTCAGAAAGAAAGTGCTGTAACTCCACAGTCTTTCAGAATTAAAAAAGGTTTCTTCTCAAATTCAGTTATACTGTCCACAGCATCAGCTCACCCAAATTTCTACACAAATCCTCTCCAGTTTGCTTTGGCTAGATTCCTTAGCTGCACACTCTTGAACAAGGTTATGTGACCCCCAGTACCATACCCGCCACAGCAACTTCCCACATATGACAAGCCAGAGACTTTTGTTCTCTGTTTTCCTACCAGCCACCCAAACCATTATTAACACAATGAATTAATTCAGTCTGAAATCTTTCACAATGAGAACAATCAGCCATTGGAATACTCTCCCCAGGGAAGTGGTGGATCCCCCAACACTGGACACTTTTTAAGATTCAGCTGGACAGGGTGCTGGGCCATCTTGTCTAGACCATGCTTTTGCCAAGAAACTTTGGTCCAGATGACCCTTGGGGTCCCTTTCAACCTGGTATTCTATGATTCTATGAATTCCCATACAACTTCTGGCCTTTTTCCTACTGACAGAGAATTATCCATCTTACCAGTAACAAAAAGAGTATTTCGTTTAATAGAATTCAAGAGTTAGAAGAATTATTTATTTTTTAATTTCTTAACAGGAGTGTAGACATGTGCATTAACTAAAAAGAACCCCAAACGACTAAGTAGTTTGGAAAGGCCAAGGAACTGTAAAGATTAATGTACCCTCTTCAAGTCCAACGTGTAGTGCTCACAAAATTTATTTTTCACACTTATTTTGTAATTTGGCCTGGAACTCTGATATCCCCTTGCCATGCAGGGACACTCATGTCAGGGCAAGAGGTCAAGGAACTTTCATTCCACTCTTGATCTAAGCAAAATCTGCTTTTTGATGCATACGTGACTGCAGATTACAGCACTCCGTTTTCTTCTTCATACCAGCACTGTGCTGACTGATTCCTCTCCTGGACAGTTTTTTAACTCACCAGTCATTACCCAAACATTTTCAATAGAGCAACACGGCCCCCTAATATTTTCCCAGAACATCGCAAACTAATCTAAGTCTGAAGACCAGGGAAGTTGCCTGAAATTAAAAAAAAAATAAAAGAAAGAATTCAGCCTCTTTTCTTCCACCTTTTATCAGTAAAAAAATAAAATTTCACAAATGTGCGATTTTATGGCTCCAGGAACAGCTAAATCATATGCAGATGAGAGTGACTGCCCATACAAACACAACATACAAAGTTCAGGAGGAGTCTGAAAGCCTTCAGTTTAGATTGCAATCAGTAGCTGATACACAAGAATGAAAACAAGACTGTTGTGATACATAGTTTTCAACTATTAAACTTCTGAACTTCTTGTGCAAGTCTAGTCAAAGTGGTGAGTTTATGAGGGAAAAATGTTAACTCTGCTATTATTAGTATACTGTAAATACCTTTATTCACAGACAACTGAACTGTCTCAGCTGTTGCTTTGAATGCTTAAGCATATAATCTATGCCAAACTCTCATGGCAAAACAACAACTGAAAAGAAGCAAAGATGACAGAAGTTTCTGACACTGCTTAAATTCAGTACCAGTAAAGTAACAACAAAACAAGAAAAAAAGGACATCTGGAACTTAATAATATGCAACAGAAATTTAGTTTTACTTTTATACCATTGTTTCCACAGTACTGCAGGTTCATTTAGTAAAGTATACTGTGTATATCCAAAATACACCACTTGTTACTCTACACTGAATGAGCAACTTCATAACTAAAAGCTGTAATACACTATTTATTCCCTATAGAAAACAAAGTTTAGTGTCCCTACCCTTGCTTGCAGCAGGTGTGAAGCTGTTCAGACATACTACCTCTTGCAACTGAACACAGCAGAATTAATTCAAACTATATTAGCAATCAAATGTGCCCAACCATCTAAACTGCTTTAACTGGGAGTCCCAAAAGAATGTTTAAGTTACTGTATGGTCTACATAAACCGAAACTTATACAGTACTGAAATTAAAAATAGTATCACAGAAATCTAATACAAATTGTTCTGCAGAGGTTTAAGAATCTAAATTAAAACAAATTTAAAAAACATTGAGAAGAAACTGCACATACTATTGCTTTTTCTTCTCATTCCAGCTTATGCTAATCTTACAATTGAAAAGTTCCCATCTACATTGTTTTCAGCAATGTCTTTTACCACTATATTAAAAAGATTTTGTTTATCCATCATGAATTTAGTTTCAAAACAATGAAAAGTTAGGACTGCCTCAACATTCCCCTTATTTGAAATCATTCAAATTGCTAAGAGGATTTTGCGTGTGCATGCATGCAAGTCAATAAAAGAGCATATCACCGGGCCTTCAGCTTTATTGCTCTGGAACTACAAGACAAATAAAGGGCACTAGCTGAATGAGAAGAAGGTATGATAAAGTTAACAAGGTCAGATCGAAGAGCTTTTGGAAGCTTTTACCTTTCTAAACGAGGTCAGTTTTTAACAGTTCTTTTGCAAGCTGTAAAGTAGTTCCACCCTGATCAAAGGGAGAACTTCAGAGCAGCTGTTCAACTGTACATATATGTATGTATATTCTTGGTAAGACAATAATGCTGTTTGCATTCTTTAAGTCAAATAGTAGCCTGCTAGATCGTGACCGAGTTAAGCATTACCACTACACACTTGATAGTACTACACGTCTCATGGCTGTAAACACAAAGGTCAATTTATGTGTTGTCAAACAACACTGTGACACTGAGCAACCAGTGCTACACAAGACCACGAATGAAGCATAAAGATAACCCAGTGGTGGGTGAGAATCTGATTTAATGTACCAAATAATGGGTTTTAAGGCATGGGAATAGAAAACCTTCATCCAGCAAAGCAGGATACAAGAGTGGAATATGAACTTGCCAGATAAACGGAAAGTACTGTTTTTTGTATTTTTTTTGCACTGTTTGCAGTATGCTTAATGCTTTTCTGTACCACAAAAAGAGGCATTCAGTAAGCAAAGTTGGATGACACTTCCCCCCCCCTTTTCTGAATTGTATGTTACTTCAGAAGATAAAGATTTTTGTTTTATCACAGGTTTATGAAAGGGCACAGCACAATGCTAAATATCAACTGTAAAAGTAATTGAAACATTCAGAAAAGCAAGCAAGGAAGGAAGCTTGAACAAACTAAACAGCAAACAACAATTCCACCGTGTTTATCCATGGCACATTCTGTTTTGAAGACTGCATGTGGTTCTAGTGGCCCCTTTACCAAAAGAATCTGGCCAGGACTAAAAAGGCCAAAGAAGAGTATAAAATAATAACAAAAGCTTTGAAACAATTTCCATAAAAAGCAAGATTAAGTTGTTTAAGATTCCTCAGGCTGGAGATAACCTGGTGGAAAGGATATGAGAGTCAAAGTCAGGACTGAAACCAATATCATCAGTAGAGAATGATAATCCAACTGTCTCTAATACAAGCAAAAAAAACCAAAACAAAAAACATGGAACTTCTTACAAGAGTTTACCGGGATTCAAAAAGGAACTACACAAACTTTCTGAAAGAAATACCCACTGAGGACTGAAAAACAAAGGTGACAATTCTGCCTCATGAAGTCCCTTGGCTGCAAAGTTTTGAAAAATGGCAGGAACACACATGAGACTAGTCGGTACACTTCTCCAGGTACACACTATGGGCTACTGGGACAGGCTACTGGGCTAAGCAAGTTACTGCTACTTCATCAGGATATAAGAAGTCCACATGAAGTTAAAGCTGGCAAAAATTCAGGGCAATGGCTTTGTTAAAACTGCCAGCTGACAGTAGTAGATTATGATTACTGACTGAAGTCTACTGATTTACCATAGCCCCATAGCTGCACAACAATGGAAAGAAAAGCTACTACTTGCCATTTCATTGCACAAACATATTTTTGCCATTTCACTGTGCCATCTCCACAGCAAACCTGGTATACAGAACTTTTTAATCCAATGTCAAAATCATTTTAAGGTTAAAATAGACATTAATTATGCCTCGATACACTTCAAGACTTCTAACACAGTAAGTTTTGTATTCATGACAGCCTGGTATTTTAAGATGACAGATGAATGAAAAGAACAGGACTTCTAATGGAAAATGGTTGCAGCCACTCTATCAACATAACGATAGCTTTTGGTTTGAATGGAATATGTATGCAGACTCCTAAAAATAGATTGGAAAAAGAGCTTCTTCATATCCCAGCAATATGCGCATTTCATAAGATAATAAACCATATTGTTTTAGGGGCACATCAGTATAAAAAAGCTACATCCACATACAGGAGAACTGTTCACTTTATATGAATAACTAACATCTGTTACACAAAGAACAAAATAATCTCTTCTCTGACAAGTTCTTAAATCTAGAGGTAGACAACTACACGTAGCAGATGTGTAATATGCAGAAGTTCACAGGCTCAGTTCTCTAGCAGACCTCACTAAATTCTACATGAACGATGCTTTTCAATAATAAATAATCATAATCTTCACCCAGTGTTCCATTCAGAATGTCACTAAGTTACACAATACTGGATTTACAAGCAGACAACTAGAACCATACCAAAAGAAGGAAATGTGACCCACCTGCCTTTCTTCACAAAGCTGGCAGATCCTAGCTAGAATTATTTTTTCCACCAGATAACAAAGGGCAGGCAACAAAAAGTGCTAAATAAAACAACTTTCTGACAGGACTTCTGTTCAAAACATCTGAAAATACATGAAGTCATATACTAAAATTCCCAGCTTTGTGGGATTCCAGCACAGCACTGCAGTTGAGACAAAAAAGCACTTACATTGCTTGAATCTCTGGTTGAGCAGTTGAGGTGCTTTCTCCAAAATTGTTCGTAAATGATATGTGATAAAGCAAAACATGTTTTATTCAATTAATCTAGCAATTGCGCCTGTGAAGATGATGATGCGCCTGCATCTAACCCTTAAGGGGGCACTGGTTTTCAAGCACAATGCTGAGAGTGAATTTAACAGATGAAATCCAAGCTCCTGCAAAGAAGGAAAGGTGCACTGATTTCATTATGTCTGAGATTTGACTCTCAGTGACTGTATTTCTCTGCACCCATTTAGTACATATATTCACCATTCTGCAAACATGAGAGAGCTCAAATGTAACGATTGCCATTTGCTTCCTCCTTTGGCTTGAATGTTATGCCAATTTAGACACACAGTGCTCTTCTGTCTGAGGGAATCATGACCCAGATAGGAGAAATTGGTTTGACAGATGACTACTTGCTTGGTAATTTTGGGCAAAGTCAATTAATCCCCCTGCAGCAAATTTTTCAGCAACAAGTGGCAAAAGCGTAAACCTCGTAATAGCCCTACAAGGGCTGATGAATTCTTGTAAACCTTTTCAAGAGAAAAGGGTTGGTAAAAATTTAAAGCATAAAATCAGGAACAGTTTGCAACAAGATCACCTACTGACAAGGTCTGAAATAATTTAAATCCAATTGTTGCCAAATCTGGTTTTAGGTATAATGTTGCCTAGGATGTATCTTTGTTTGTATACATAATGACTTTATTGCAGATTGACAGAAAACACTTAACAGAGTAAAACTAAGTCTACCTGGCACAGAACTTAAACAATCTGGAAAAAATAACTCCAAACCAGATGTCATTGTCTTTTTACTCACAAAACACATGGTGTTGCCTAACAAATGTAAAAAGAATGTATATCATGTATACAGACAGCATGAATAAAATGTTTTATAGAAATAAGTAGACTATGGGTTTAGGTGAACCATGAACTTTTCAAACCCACTTACAAATGTGGCACAGTATTAAACAAAGACAGGAGTTTGTATCTATCACTTTGTTGTGTTGCATAAAATCAGTGACTAATTTAGATTGGAAAGGACCTCCAGAGTCACCTGGTCCAACCTCCAGCTTAAAGTGAGGCCAACTAAATTATATTATCAGGGCCCTGAGCTAAAGCATTCTGAGTATCTCCAAGGACGGAGGTGTCACAGTACCGCTGGGCTACCTGCTCCAATGGCTGCCCTCACAGCCACTGGAATTTCTCATTACAACCTTTGGTCAGGCATTGGAACAGGCTGCCCAGGGAAGTGGTGGAGTCACCATCCCTGGCGTGATTCAACAAACGCGTAGGTGTTGCACTTCGGGACATGGTTTAGCAGGCATGGTGGTGTTGCGTTGACGGCTGGACTTGATCTTAGATGTCTTTTCCAACCTCAATGATTCTACCATTCTTGTGTTTGTGCGTCTCTTGCCCCCTCACTGTACACCTCTCAGGAAACTATGGCTCTGTCTCTTTGTATCCCACCATCAAGTAGATGTGGACAGCAGTAAGATCCCCCACCCCAGCCTTCTCTCATGAAATCCACAAAAACCTCATTCTCTCACCTTCTCTTCATACATCATGGACTTAAGCTCATCAGCCATCCCAGCAGCCCTCAAGACTCACTCCAGCATATCGGTATTTCTCTTATAGTAATCAAAATCAACACAGTAGTCAAGAAGCAATCTAAGTGCCAAACACAAACACTTCCCTCAAACAACCCAGAATACTCTTCTCTCTGGGCACAGAGACAAGGCTTTAAACTACAGAACAGCAGCATGAAATAATACATGCAGTGGTCAAACCCAAGCAAACTTACAGGCTACAAACATGTTGCTTCTGAAGGATGGTAAAATCTAGTAAGACAGACAGAATTTATGGACTTTTTCAAAAATTTAATTATCTTGACAACGTAACAGGTTCGCAAGTTTCTGAATTTTTTCTAAGTCCTGAAAATTTGTTAAACAGATAGGCACCTAGCTTACTGATTTTAATCAACGCCAAAACACTTGAAGATCTAGGCCTCAGTACTTTAGGAGACCAAGTTTCACTTCCAGTGACTCAAAGCCTAAGATTACTGAAAAAGGATATACGGTGCTTTGAAAAAGTCTGCCTACATTTATAAACAAAAGTCTACCTACATGTATAAGCAATTACAATATAAATAACAGTCCAAAAGGCTTTCAAATCACAGCAATCTGTATTTAACTTAGCATGTATGAATACTTTGTATATTAAGGCACAAGAGGAAGAGAAACCCTGAAGATTACTTCAGTAATTCATTCCTAAACGACACTGTCAAAAGAAGGAGAGAAAAGCTGTGTGTTTAAGAGGTCCTCCAATCCGTTTGCTATAAAAGCTCTTCTGGAGGAGCAATGTGGACTAAACCATTTTAACAGAGCCAGAACATTATTGAAAAATTTGGGTATAAAGTAACCACAGGAAGAGACCCCCTACACTATCCCCCAACAGGTTGGAATATAGTACCTTAGAAGCCAAATTGCTTAACACAATAACAAATATAAGGTCTTACAACCGAAGTGCAAATGAAGATGTCACTCCTAACTGCAGCTAGAAAACTAGGAGTATGGTTCAATTAACCCAGCTATAACTGGCCTCAGACAGGTAAAATTACAAAATAACCTTGTTCCCCTATACATAATGCTTTAGACAGAGTTAAAATGTAAAATATACGCAAGGATATATTAAGGACACATCATGAATTTAAAGTTTAATTTATTTAAAACAAAATAATCACTTAAGCATAGAAGGCTAAACAAGAAGAGACACAGTATCAATAATCTGGTAAATGGATAATATAACAATTTAATGTTCCATGCAGACAAAACTGTGCTAAGATCATATCAACGAGAGGGCACCCATATGGCCCATCCTTAGCAAATGGCCTGGATGACAACACTTGGAAAGGCAGAAGCGTAAATGGCATGCGTCTGGAACACCCAAAAGTATCTGAGAGAGTGTTTGTCAAAAAACTGGTAAAGCTAAAAAGACAACCCTTGAAAAGGATTGAACAGTAACTGGAGAATTACAAAGAGACTTCTGAAACAAAGGAAGGGTCAGCTTGAAAAGAAGGACGAGCATTTACGCTTTGTTTATAATGGAGGAGAGGAAGATCATAATGGCAACAGAGCAACCACGAAAGCCTGACCGGACAACGGAGAAATCACCCCACCAGCATCATGAGCTCCCCTACGCCTCAGGGAGCAGCCCCCCCGCCAGGTGAGGAACTCCAACCAGCACAGGGGCACCCTGGGGTGCGGATCCATGGCTCGGGTGGGCTATGTGACTTGGCTCAGGGGGGACTTTGCTGCTGGCCTGCAGGTCAGCAGACTGTCAGGAGTGGCCCTAGTGTAAAGCTGGAAGATCCACATCTCCAGAAGAGGTGTTTGCAATTAGGAGAACTCACAGCCGGGCAAGAGCAGGCACTGCTTGTAACCCACGCTGCCCATGAAGCTTGTGTGCAGTAACTGTGTGGGGGAAGAGGGGGATTAGAACTTTTCATGATTTGTTATGAGAAGCATGTAGATGTCTGTAGGCTTTTATTAACACTTTCAGTTGTCTGATACTCTGGTTTATCCACCATATTGCTGGTATCGATCCTAAGCATACAGTTCCCTGATTGATGCTTAATTATATCATGATAATAACTCAATAAATTGCTTTCTGTGGTTTAAACGACATGATCTGAGCATTTCTTTCCCTGGAACAGTCAACAATATGAGTCTTTGAATATATTGATCTTTACATTAATTTCTAATGTTCCTTAGTAGTTGTGCTTAGATAATACAGAACAAATGCTATCTGGTGGAAAATTAAAAAAAAAAAAAACACAAACAATCACACATCATTTCTTTGGAGCAGATTCATTATTCCGCTGCATCCATTTAACTCAAAAGATACTTCTTTTAACAAGACAGACTGAGGAATACAACTCTGAAGAGGCATTCAGTACCTTTATGAACTCTCCAAATTCCTTCACCTCTCATCAAAGCGGGCCTCTCTCCATCAGTTAAGTCTTTCAAAATCTTATGCTAGCCTCGTTTCACAGAATGACATTATACCCAGAATAATCAGAAATCCCACACATATGCATGTTAATTAAAAACAGATCTAAACTAAAGGAAAAAAAAATTTTAAAAATTATTAGACAGTCATCTAAGTTTGCTTCCCACTGCAGAACAACAGCTCATAGATACGAACGAAGAAACAGGTTAAAACCACTTGCATTTTAACAAGTTAGTTCCAAGCTGATTTTACAGCCACAAGTTTTCAGGTTTGTTCTACACTGCTGAGTAAGATTAAAAAATTTTCACCTCTAGGGAAACAAAACGTAAGGTCAGTCTCAGACAGAGCTACAGGTCTTGCCTCAGCAAGGTCACCTCAACAAAACAGAAATATCTCTTCCTGCTTTGCCAGCACTGCCCACACATAGTTACCATGGTTAAAAAAATCCAAACCCATGCCACTCCCACTACTATTTTTCTCTTTTAATTGTGAAAACAAAGCCTCAGTCTGGCCAGATGGCTTCAGTTCTCCTGAATCAAACTGTCTCTCCCCTGAAGCACTTCATTATACACATAATGTCAGAAAAGAAATAAGCATGAAAAAATTTCAATTATGTAGAAAAACGATATATGATCCCTAACATCACCTTTACCGAATTAGCAGCTTCACCAATGGAAACATGGCAATGCAATTAAGGCACTGTTGCATGATCCACATCTCCCAGATCACACAAGGCTTTGTTTCTCAGGGAGTTCAAAATTGTATCAAAATTACATGCAAAAAAAAAATCATGACTCACAGGAACAAATCATCATCTGAAGAAAAGAGAAAGTATGTAACCACATTATTACAGAAGTCCTCAATACTCTCTACACTTTGTACTGTGTGGTCCATCTTACAAACAAAACTAAAGTAACAGAAAAACAAATAAGCGCAGTTTTACTACTAGTTTTGTATCTTCTGGTTCAAATACAGTGGCTCAACCTCACCTTGTATCCCATCGAGGTAGTTTCTTTGATACATTCAATTTTTTCTAATCTCGGAGTCAGAAGCCATACTCTGCTAAGAAGCAGGGCTCTAATCATTTCTCTGACGCAAAAATTTTAAATACACAAAACTTGAGTAACAGCCCAACTCCTTTCTGAATCCCTCTTAGTACTTCTAACATTACAATCCCAGAAGCTCAGCTGTTTCAAAATCCTCTCAGAAAAGGCAATACCTGAACTCCTAACATGAAGACTGAAGGGCAAGGGGATGAAATCATTCAAGGCAGAAGGAGGTATTTCCAAGTTTTACATTGGATTAGGTAAACTAAAAAAAAAAGAAAATGAGCAGCCGCTGTAAGCTATTAACAGTTTACAAATTTTGATTTTGAAGTAACTGCTTGTCCCATCCCACTCGTTGGGTGAGGGAGGTGAGCTTTTTAATATCTGGGCTGGTACACTACTGGAGTAAGTAATCAACTGAGAGAAAACAAAGACAGTAGCTTCTACTGCACAAAAAGTACACAACATATAATCACTCTGCAAACCTCTAAAAGGCACATAAAATCTAGGTGTATAATCCATTAAAATATATATACAGTATTTTATGTTTTACAGTTGGGGTATGACCTAAAAATCTTGACTTTTACCTTCAACTCTTTCCAACTAGTGCAACTGGCTCTCTGCAAACCTTGAACTTAAACCAAACAGCCTCAGCGCCAGTGCTAGTTAAAAAAACTCAACCAAATAAAGCCTATTCCTTCATGGTCAAATATAGTTGTATAACAGAGACTTAAGGCTTTGGAATTCTAGGATTTGTGCGAGGTAAAAGAAGTAGTTGATGAAAGTAATGATTTAGTTCTTTTGTATTTGACCTCACTGCAAGTATATGATTCTCATTTCCTGAGGAATGTAATTAAGTTGTGGAATTCTTGTACCACAGCAGAATGACTTAGTTAACAGAACTATAAATAAAATTGAATAAATTATTTATAAAAAAAAATACAGTACTGCAAAGATTCACATGCATTTTTGGAACTATGTTAAAAATAGCTGTATTCAAATATTAAACAGCAAATTCATCAGTGACTTCCATTTTCAGCCCTGGAAGTTAGAGACAAATTGCTCTTGCCAGTTGCAGAAGATACTGTACCCTGGAGTTTCCATAGGGAAAAAATAAACACCGACAAGCAGAAACAAAAACCCTAAGATTTACTGTACAAGGAGCTCTTAACAATCATTATACATTGCAAAACAGTCCTGCAGACTGAGACTTCTACAACTGTTATGAACAAACTCCTTTAAAATGAATTTCTTAAAAATCTGAGATGATCTGTAGCAATTCTGAAAACTATTTTTTGCAATTCCTTAGAAATTCCCTGTTTAACCTTCCCATTAGAGACAAAAATCAAAACAAACTGTGGAATGCCATAGAAATGTACTATTTACATAGCACAAAATGATCAAGTCAGGAGTTTCTAGGGTGCCCTATGGGCTGCAGATTGGTTTTGTTTCTTCCTTTGTTTCTAATGAAAAAGCAGTTATGGCTTTGTTTTGATCAAATTAAAACCTGGTTTTAAAATTCTGGGCCATACAAATTCTAGCACAGTAAAATTTAGGTTTTTGTGCCAGTAAATTCTGGCTCTGAAATACCGACTGAGTCTACAGACTTCTATTTTGCTATGTAAAAGAGACAACATGATAACCATATGAATATTCCAAAAACATGGGGAATATTACACAAAGGATCATTGTTGCAGGAAAACTGGAGTCACTCATTCATCAGAATTTTAAGTATTTTCAGAGTACAACTGAACAAGCTACAATACACCCACAAAATTTATTTTTAAGAGATCAGTAGCATTGCTTGTTCTGTTACTGATTGTCTTCGTTAACTATTCAATCAAGAAAATATGTTGAAGACATTACATGTACAATGTAGACAAAATGTAATATATGCAACATCCCATTGGTATTTCCAGTGGGTAAACAAATTGCCAAATTCTTGGTATTTTGCAACTATCTCTGCAAACATAATATTAAGTCAGTAAGACAGACAGATAAGTAAAACCATTGATCACACTCCCCTAGTTACACTAACAGACTTGCCTCTTTATACTAGTTCATACTCAGTACATCCTTAATTTAGTTGCATTAAGCTATTCCGTAATCTCGTAATACAAGCAGTACACTTAACTCAGAGGATAGACAAATTTTACATGCCGTGTTCAGTTTCTTTGGCGTTCTAAATTTTCTTCCATCTGAAAAAACATCACACTTCACACTTTAGAATTAGGAGGTTTTTTTCTGTTTTACAATTATGAAAAACTTCTGGAAGATCTGACAGTGCCTGAAGGCAATGCTAGTATTGCAATGTTGTGGACTTCCAAAAAAATCCAAATAAAAACTGACAGCACTTTCGAAAACCTATTATTTTCAAAAATGTTTTTTCATTAACACAAACATAATTTGAGTCTCCCCATTTATCTGTAGTATTATATGATTGCAGCATTCCTTTCTCCACTTCCAAATGGGGCATTAATGGGAGAAAATTTAGCTTTTGTAAACTTCCAGCCTTTACCTCATAAGTGGCACAACATAATGAAGAAAAACCATGTCTTCCCTTGAAGCAACAGCACACGTGGTGCTTCTGATGTGCCAACATTATCTTGTTTTTGTTGGCTGCAATTCCAACAAACCACTGAAAATCAAAATTACTGAATATCTGGAAAAGGCTGACCATATAGAATACCTTAATCTTAAACATCTATCATTCTGAAACCATCAGAGAATGTGCAGTTAAGCACAGAAGTATTATGAAAAAGTCATTTCACTATGGACTACTACAGTTAATTCCCTTTAAGCAAATTCATGTAGTAGTTCCCATATGATTTCCCTTCTATGAATCTCCCATTCTCTTCAGCAACAATAGTTCAGATAAAACTCCACAGTCGCTCTTTCAACCCTTCTAAAATCTCGTCCTCTGACATTATTTAAAAAAGTCAGTAACTACTATAGACTTGAATACTGCAGGGCCTCTACTGTTCTTTGCTAAACAGAAGATCCATCAATCCACAGAATATTTATGCACTTGTTTAAACAGCATGCATACGTGCAGCAGTAACTAAAAGAGGGTCTCCTAATCTTTTTCTCATTTTCCTAAAAACAATTTCTGTTTTAAACTTATCAAAAAGAGGAAAAGAGTCCCAGAAATACGTTCCTTCAGCTCACATGGATTCACCTCACCTGCCTGAAATGAAAACTTAACACTGTCTTTGGAATAAACTAGCAGCATCTTAAGTCTAAGAACTGCTTTATACCTAGCAAATGGTACAAAAAGGGTGGCTAGCCTTTGTCAGAAATGAGATCAAACTTCAGGCTTACATACCTTCTAGAAGATAAGAAATTCCAGATGGAAAAACGTAAAGCGAGTCTGAAACTCATGAACTACAGGCTCATGAAGCAGAGTTCATGAAGTGCAGCATAACTGCATTAACTACAGGAAGTCCTTAAACTGCAGTCTCAGGTAAAAGCATGCTCTGATGAGCGCATCCTTTAGGAAGAGAAAAGGAACAGCCAGAATTGTCCATTGCTGGTCATGCCAACAACTAACACAGCTGTGTGAGAACAAGGTCAAAAGTCAAGTTCATTTTTGTTAAGAGGTTTTTCTAAATATGGCAACGAGTGTCAGCTTGACTTTAATTTTCTGTTTTCCTCATTGTCTTTTGGGCCCTCTTTTTTTTCAGCCAGCTGGCCGGATAGCTGTCGCTTCCAGGGTAACTCAACCACCACAGTTTGTCTTCCATCTTCCATTACCTAAACTAGAGATTACGTTTTGGGTGCCTATAAAAACCACTGAACCTACTGCTTTATCACTGGTCCTATGGCTTATATATTGGTCTTTTTAAGACCTAGGAATCTTGTATCTTTTACCACTAGTAAATTTTCACACTCTTTATAAACCAAGTTAAGAGAAAACAACTAAACTTTTCAATCTAACAACTTCAAATGGCCCAGCTTTCACACAACAGAAATATTTTAACGACTGTAGAAGTGGTAGGCTACACAACTGCCCCAGCTTTTTTTAGGGTTTTTTTTTACCTGCAGTCACACACACAGTCTTCCAAACTCACTACTAGCACTGGGTAATATGTCCTTTTCTTCACTGTACAGGAATCGGGGCAGTACGCAATACAAGCCTAGGTAAATGATCATGCTTATTGTTGGTAAAACGTACCACAACAACAAAGTTAGGTCTCATACAGAACTGTAGGAGCACTGATAATGTCAACCTACTTGTTACTAACACCAGGATTTTTATTGCCTTTTTTCCTTTTCTTTTTTCACAAACCCCTTAAAATTGCTTCAAGACTACAGAAGGATCCTCCCGTAGATACGAAATGGAACACAACCATCCATCAAGAGTGATTCCAAACAAGTTCTTTTAAAGTCTTTGCTTTGAGCTGCAAGCAGCAAATTACTGCAAAATATGCCATCACTGTTGCGAGGAGTTGCCTTAAGTCAGTAGGGTGCAAGGAGGAGGCTATGTATCTTGACAGTCAGATACTTTATAATGTTTATAGATCACGTTTACTCCCTCTGCCAAATTCATAACAAACAATGTTTTAAGTCTTAACTACAGCTGGTAAAACCCATGTGTCTTGCAACAGTACTCGGCAAAGCTGTATCACTTTGTTTATTAAGGAGCGTCTAAAACCAGAGGAAACAACCTGGTGCCAAGCGTACTCTCCAGTCACAGTATACAACAAAATTGTTACTTAATGAATCTGGAGGTGACAAATGAGCTAATCTCTCTTCATCACTGCACGATACCTCAACAGTCAGTCAACAAAGAGAAAGTAAACAGTCAAATTGAGCGGAAGAGCATTACATTTTAAGCTAGAGAAGGAGCAGATGACTAAGTATTCTAAGAATTCAGAACCAGCTTTCTAAGAACACTGGTTTGCATAAAGCTGGTATAAAACAAACTGTCCAGGCTTCTGAGATATAAATCTTGTTATAGAAGCTCTCTACTTCAGCCATTGTGTTTATTAACAAAACTAATCATGACCATAAATCTACCAGGTAAGTTTTGTCAAAATAAAAGCAGTACATGATAACTAGCAATGCCTTCTGAAATTCATACTACACTACTTCTAATCCCATGCTGTAGTGTGGAGGCAAGCTTTTCTCACAGAGAGAATTATTCCTATTTTCAGAAATGTTTACAATGAAATGAATGTAAGAATACAAAATGATCACTGCTATTTCCTCTTCAGAGAAATATGATTTTAAGAGCTGCCCCTGAAGAATCCAACTATAAAATCACAAAAAACCATGAAAAACCTCATATCCAGTTAATCTTTTTCCTGACATACATTGTGCTTCATAAATCAGCTATATAGCAGGTTAGTCTCTTTGGATGGCTGAATCAGTCAGTTGGCCTCCTTACGGTGAAGGGACAACTGAACTGGGACTGCAAGGAAGACACGCATACTCAACAGAAAACTTTTTTCCTGCAGTTTTCATCAGAAAACAAATTTTATATTAATAGAACTTCTGGAAGAGGTTGCAAAATAAGGACTAGGAATAGGAGCAAACCTAAGACACACCTCTTACCTGCTCACGCTTACACATTTACCAGTGTTTGTGTTAGAGCGGTTTTGCAATAGTTTCTCATATGCTCTTGCCTAAATATCATTCAACCTCTCTCCCCCTCATTATCACTTTCAATTTGTTTCTGTTAAGTATTTTTATAGCAATAACAGAGGACTACTAAAAAAAATCTCAGAATACTTAGCTGTTGTGCTAAAATATATAGTGTACACTTAAATCAGTAACAGTGTTTATTCACCATTATGGAGAGCAAGTTGTTAGGACACTGCATGCATTAAAATCCAAAAGTGAAAGTACCGTAACTTTCAGAGGTGATAATCACCCAAAGGACATATCAAAAATCCAGCAGAGTTCAGAGTGTTAACCACTTTTCAAATACCAGGCCTCCAACATGGAAAATTTTGTTCTGTGCTTTTGGGTACAATCCTGATACAGAAAACTTGCCTTGAGAGCAGCATCAAACAGTGCAAAGGATCCCTTCACAGATAACTGACAACTGAAGAAGCAAAAAGCTTATTTCTCTGGCATAGCCAAATTCGGTATACTGAGGGACTCTCAGATTCCCTCCTCTCCTGGTCTGGTCAATAGCAGCTGCTGCTCCCTAACACCTTCCCAAGTTCCACAAGAAGCAAGGTGGAGCAGTAATTCCAAAGGGACAGAATCACACATTGTAGATAATATGGCTCACCACAAACACAGAGATGAATAGAAGGGGACAGTATTGCATTGAACACCCACACAAACACAGACAGCACAGATAGGTACACCTTGTTCTTCAGGATCAATGCTCAGAGCAAAAAAAAGCCTTCACTAGTTCTCTACCAGCTATCTCCCAGAACTTCAGTCCCTCTACTGTCACGCTCTCAGACCCTAATTCTGCTTGCTGGCTAGTCCAGCTTGAAGTCTGCTAGCATATCACACATACAGCCGAGAGACATTCACAGGAGAATGGGGGGAGAAAAAAAAAAAAAAAAA
>Ga0065711_1037915_pt1 | contig 19351 bp, 13 predicted proteins | sample Hoacrofraction12_FD_59098 | JGI IMG/M metagenome (GOLD analysis project Ga0065711, IMG submission 59098) | Hoatzin crop microbial communities from Cojedes, Venezuela - Epithelial fraction 12 v2 (version 2) | ecosystem: Host-associated > Birds > Digestive system > Esophagus > Crop | place...
CCCTTCCCTTCCCTTCCCTTCCCTTCCCTTCCCTTCCCTTCCCTTCCCTGTAGGAAGACTGTTATGCAAAGAAGGTGGTGGTGAGGATATTTGTTCCTAGTTTCAGAATGACTCTGCAGCTATGTCTTTATTTCAGGTCTAGACAGACATACATCTTGTCCTTCGGTCACCTTCCCAATTTAGCTCCTGTGTTCTGTTTACTTCTGCTCTGCATGCTGCAGAGCTAGAACTTCATCCGGGAGCAGACAGTGTTATTTTTGATCTAGCTACTCTGTAAAGTTAGATTGTGGTTATTTTAACACCAGCTTTCCTTTTATGCTCTGCTCAAGAAGCTGAGATAGCTAACCTGCCCTTTGCTAACGTTCTCAGAATGTAAATTTTTGTCTACTTGCTAAAGCATCGACTTCCCCAGTCAGTTCAAAAGAACTCAAGGCTCTATGCACAGAAAGCATCTTTCAAGACTTACTAATTTATATATTCAGTCTGTATCTTAAGAAGCTGTCTTAAATAGTTTTAATCTAGGAGGGTATTCTTCTAGGAGCCATGGTTACAGTAGCTTGAAAGTAAAGCTGGTATTTATGGTTACATATTGTTTGAGACATGAAAACTTTTCACTGCAGAAGCAGAGTGCTGTATTTCAATCTGGATTTTGCCTTGAAAGTCAATTGAAGAGTTTTTTTTTGTTTCTTTAGTGTTTTCTAGGACTAACCAAGGATTCTGATCATACACCCAATCTCCTGAACCCTATGTTTTTTATTTTTGCTGAGAAATAGGACTTAATTCCCCTTCATCAAGTATGCTGATAACTTCCATCTTCTTTCATTTCTGCATGTTTATATTTCCGTCCTGAGTTGGGAGTCAGAACTCAGCCTCATAATAGTGCTTGAAGGACAAAAAATAAGCAGAAAAATGGAGCTAGACATAGAAGGGCTAATGTAACTTACGCAAAGAATGAAAACTAGATTATTTTTTTTTCTGAAGGCTCTTTCTTTTGTAAAAGTATGGCTAGTAACCCAGGTAGCCAAATTTTATCAAATCCCATTGCTGTTTTGGAGTACTCTACTCTGAGAGCTATCCTTTGCTGTACGACTTTGCTTTCTGTTGGTCCTAGGAACCCATAAACCATGTAGGATACACCAAATTGCATCCATAGGTATCTGTTACAAGCTTTTTGTTCAGCTGTAGTGTGTTTAGCATTGTCACATGTTTCACACGTAGGAAATACTTTTGCTATATCCATATCTTTGCAGATTGTTGGACCTGCCTTATATGCCAAGAAACTTTCTAGACCCTTACTGCAAAGGTATTTTTTCTTTATATAATTTCACTTTTTGGTTTGCCCATATGGAGCTTGTTTATTAGTGTCTAGCCTGAATGATAAATTAGGGAGTTGAATTCTGAGTAAGATGAGGAGTGGTAGCATGGAATATGACTATTTTAATACAGCTACTTCTATGTTCTATACCACAGGCCACCCTGCTGGAGCAGAAGCTAAAGAAAAATTGTAAAGTCAATTACGAAGTTAAAGTTTATCCTGGACAAAATCATGGTTTTATACATTGCAGAAGAGAAGATGTCAATCCTCAAGATAAGACTTCTACTGAGGAAGGAAGAAAGGATTTGATCAACTGGCTGAATAAATACATTTAGTAGAAGAGCAAGCAACCTAATTTGTAACACATTTATGTAATACACTGGAGATTTTTGATAATGTATTTTAGCAAATTGTGGGGGAGAGTTTGTTGAAATAGAACTTAAAGTAAAAAGCAAACAGAATATTTTAGATGTTTTTTGTTAGTAGATTCTAATTGATACTTTCATATTATGTTCCTTTGAAGAAGTCTTAGATTTCACCTACCAGTGTCATGTTTTAATATACTCTGAAATATTCTCCACTTCCTTGAGGTTTATCCTAATGCTTGAAATAAGTTAGACTACTGGTAAATTAATCCCTTTGTGTATTATGACCACTGTTCACCTAAGCTCTACATAAATCACAAGCCCAAAATTTAGCAACACAAATACATTTTTTGGTGAAGCTCATGTTGAGAGACTAGGCTTTTTCGACCTGTACCCTGGTGGCAGGTTTGTATTTAACAGGTGAAGTAAGTGGGCATATCTTGTTTCAAAATCTGTGGCTAAGGTTATGCAGATTGGGCACTAGTTTTTCAGATATCTTTTGGTTCTGTGAAACTCTGTAGATGATGTCCTGGTCACTTTAGGAATTCAGAAGTACAAAGCAATCTGCAGATGGGGCATTTTAATATGTGGCTTACAAACCACGGTTGCTGCATAAAGAAGAAATGTTACATGTTCTTGTGTAATGTATCTCGTTATGCAATTTTTCCATCAATGATACGACAAAAATCTCCGTGTTGCATCAGCTGGAGATGGCGTCCACCTCAGCACCTGCCCTCCGTTGGTGGCCAGCGGTGGCTGTGCAGGGAATCCCCCCTAGCACTCGGCCTCCTCACAGCCGGACGGCCGGGGATCCCTGAGCTGGATGTCGCTGCCGGAGCAGCGCGTCGGATGGCTGCTGATGGACACAGCCGCTGTGAATTTGCCAGTCCCTTGTTGACCAGCTGGAAATGCTGACCTCTAGTGCGTCTTAGGATTGTGACTTCCACAGTTTAATTATGCCTCATGGGGAGGAAGGCATGTGTTCATTAGTTTGAGGCCAGCTGCCTAGTGTCTTCACTGGGTTCTGGTCCTTCTAAAGTTGTAAGAAAAAAAAGACAAAAGGATGCATGTCCCTTTTCACCTTCTCAAGGCAACAGATAAAGAGTGCTGTGTCATATAATGGGAAGAAAACATAATTTAAGAAATCTTTGATTTTACTAATAACAGTCTTTCAAATTAAACTGATGTACTGTCAGAGAAATATACTTTGTGGTATGTCATTTAAAAATAGTAAAGAGTATATATTAACCATCTGTCTTTTGAAGGGATTTTAATTTCCTTTGGTTTTTCCCATCCATGTTTTCCTCCTTTACATGCTGCTGATGGCCCTCTAGCTTTCCCGTGGGGAGGTCTTCAGAGAATTCTGGCCTGCGACTGCTGATCAAATGTTGCTTTTCACATGATGCCATCTCTGTGTAAGGTATTCATCTGGCTGTTACCTGGGTGATCCAGCTCTCATACCACATTCTTCCAAGAGCAGGTGGCAGAGGTCTGGAAGTTTATCGTACCTTAATTACCCCTGTGTAGAACCTGGATAACTCCACATGAATGGAGTTCCATCAGCACGAGAAGGTTAGCTAATGTGCAGGAGGACAATTGGGTCATGTGTTCAGAGAACAGCAGTCGTTCACAAATACTGAAATGGCATCTGTACTGTAACACGAACACCGTGACTAAGCAAAAAGAAAAAAGCAAGCTGAGATGCAGCATTTGTTGGCAGTGAAAGGGTAGCTACCAGTTACTACAAGTGCAGACAAATCTTCACAATAAAACCGCAGGTCACTGAGTAAGAGCTGGAAAAGCGAGATCCAAAAGAGGGGTGTGTTTACAGCTCAAAGTGCAACCAACTGCACGTACAGAGATCACACGTGTGTTGAATTAATTTTTGACTTCTAGGTAGGAAAGCTGAATGTATTGTTCAGTAAGGAACAGCAAATTGACACGAAATTCTTTAACGTGAACTTTAAGGTAATGAGGAATAGTCTTCTGTATCAGGCAGGATTTCCAGAGCCACAGTACTACGGCTGCGGGCGGGGAAATGAGGTTATGCAGCTCCAGGGAAGGGAAGGTTTTGTAAGCATTGCTGTAATTTCTCTTTTCCAGGAATGATTCAAACTGCCAAATATTCTCGTGTTTATTTTACTACTGTTTTTTGGAGTTGCTGTGGAGAATCTAAGCTCCCTGTTTGTTTGTAGTATACAAGTGGGAAAAGTCAAAAAAAGCAAACTACAACAAAAGGGTTGGGTTTTTGAACCTTGTGACTTCGCTCTGGAATTCTTTGGTGGGCTTTTTTTCATTTGTCTGACTTCTGTTTGGGAACTGTAAATAAATAGCATTGACAAAGCTATTTAGAATATGGGAAAACAGGTTATACATGAGGACTTAATTGTAAGGCTGGTCACTTTCCAGAAGCAAAAGTGTGGTAGGCTAACGTCATTTAGTGCTACTTTTCAGATGTGCCTCTAAGGAAACGATCAATTTTGACTGCTAATACCCTTAGATAAAGCTCTTTAAAGAGTAATCCTAATAATCCAACAAAAAGAAAACCCAGAGAATGAGAGGGATACAAGGATCAGGCAGTCATTTGAATTCAAACGAAAAAAGACGTATAAAGTGTCCTGTGATATGATAAAAATGTATCAGTATTTTAAACATTTATTATATGTATAGCAATCTAAAAAACTGTTACCTTTTTACACGTTACTTATTTTCAGTTTCAAGGAAAATATTCTTCCTATGCTATATAAGCTCTGTCTTGTATAAAGCTTTGAAAAGATGTAGCTACTTCACTACCTCATCCTGCTGATGACTTTAGGTACGGCTTTTACCAATGGATGAATAGTCTAAGGAAATAAAAATGCAAATGTAGCATTTAAAAGTGATACTACCCCAATCTTTAAAACCAAAGGAACACAGTTTGAACCCCCCCGCCCTGTTTTGTCAAAACGAATTGCTGGGCTAAGTCAGCACATTTCGTAAGCTGAAAAGAAAAGCCCTCCAATGCTGACACCATTTTGTGTGAGCTAAAAAGGAGGTTTGGTGCCCAGCTGTAGCAGCACTCCTCACAGCAGCGCACCCTGCCTACACGAGCAGTAAAATTAATGGCTTTAAAAAGAGTGAACTTTGTAACTCTGCGGTGCCCAGAGATAAAGGCAGTAACTTATGTGGCTGTTGTTTGAAGAAACCTGATACTTGCACTCACCCATTTCATTTTGTGAGTGAGCACATTCTTTTGGGATCACATTCCGTGGCAGCCGTCCACGCCGAGCGCTCACGACTTGCCTCTGCTATCTCACGCACTTGCTGTGCCACAGGTAGGAGTGGGTTTTGTTTGTTTTTTTTAAACTTTCATGACTTTTCCTCCCGAGAAATGTAAAACAGGTGCACGCTGAGGTCTGACTCGGCGTGTTTAGGGGACTTTCATTTTATCTACATGCATTTTTGTAGAGTGGGTGCTTCATTTGTGTGCTACCAGGGGCTACTTTCTTCCCTAATTGTTTGAGACGATGGTTCAGAAACGTTTTAGTTTCCCTCCTGAGGTGAGGAAGACCTCTCAGGAGAGTCTGTTGAAAGTGAAGCACCTCAGGGCAATATCTTTATCTTTTTCTGACTGTAGGGTCGAGTTTCTGAAAACTATTGTTTGGTCTTCAAATAAATGCTCAAGTGCTTGCAGGTGGGGATGGTGGAACACGAAGGCTGCGGGTTTACAGATCCTGCTAAAAGAATAGCTTTGCTGGTTTTAAAGGAGAGGGATTATTTTTTAAGGACAGTTTCAGCAGCACCTCACAAATGGAAAAAGATACTATTTGCATGTAATGCATACTACGGCAAATGCAGAAGCACCAGAACGTTTTGATTACGCTAGAGAGCTTACGAGTCTATATGGCTTACAAACCATACAAGCCAACACAAGCCCTCACAGGCTTGTGTCTGGAGCTCTTCTCCTGAGCTGCAATGCCTGCATCGCCAATTACGTAATATTTTGTATTTTACTTTACATTTTATCAGGTAATGTGAAATGATTGCAATTAAAACTTTTAAGGATATACTGACTGGTGAGGGAATTATGTTTGTGTTTCTGGAGTTCTGAAATATATGTTTCTTTAATACTCAATTGCTGGTTTTGTTAAATCTTCTGATTTTGTGCTAATCAAAGGGAAATAGTTTGTTAATGGAAAATTGGTTATCAGCTCTTTCCTATTATATATTTAAACTGCATTTTCGTAGAATCACAGAATCATAGAATCATAGGCTGGAAAAGACCTCTTGGATCATCAAGTCCAACCATCCACCCAACACCACCATGCCTACTAAACCATATCCCGAAGTGCCACATCTACACATTTTTTGAACACCTCCAGGGATGGTGACTCAACCACCTCCTTGGGCAGCCTGTTCCAACGCCTGACCACTCTTTCAGTGAAGAAATTTTTCCTGATATCTAATCTAAACCTTCCTTGATGCAACTTGAGGCCATTGCCTCTCATCGTAACGCTTGTCATATATGCTCATCTAATAATTCATTTTTTTCCTGGTGGACTTCTTTTAAATTAGAAGTCCTGTAAGTGAGACTACAACATGTGGAAAAAAAACCACCTATGGGTGGGTGTGGCTTATTTTTAAAAAAAGTAGAGGATTAGTATAAATATGTGCCCAGAGTTCATACAGCTTTCCAACAAGATACCGCTTGTCTTGAAATGATCTGTGAAAACGATCTCACAGGATCTTCAACCCTAGCCTTGCTAATACTGATTGGGATATTCTGAATTTTAAAGCTGGCATATCCCAAACATCTTAGTCCTTGGAAATCTGTGCAAATCTCCTGACTGTAGGGTTGTTTGCTTGTTTGTTTTCCTAAAGCTGTCCCGTTAGCCCCACAACCATCTGTCACACTAGTTCAGGGATTGTTCAGTAACCTGCTTTTTTGCCATTTGTCTCTGTGAGTGTATTCGGCATAGTCAAATTTGAGCATTCTTGTATCTGTACTGGCAAAATTTTCTTCGACAGTATGTGGAATTTATCTGTAGAGAGTTTAGGTGAAGCTTTATTTAAATTCTCTCCACATTCTTTAATAATTTAGAGATGCTCTGTGCCTATTCAAATAAGTTATTCGGGTCATTTGCAGCAATATGAAGTCAGTTCACCCAGTGATTAACCTAAGGTCAGTGGCACAAAATCATTAACTTGAAACCAAGGAGCTACATAAATCTGTGTTAGATTTGGCTGGCATTTTTTGACCTTGGCAAATTACTTGTTTATTTTCATTTGAGCAATACTTTGTAAAAAATTAACCATACCCTACTGTTACCTTCTTCATAAAATCTTTGGTGCGACTTAAGGAATTTTTGCTTATGGTCAGTTTAATTTTTTCTTATCTTGGATTTTGAATGCATTCTTTATTTAGTATTAAATAAATATGATTTTATACTCTGTATTTTGCTGGTATATTTTTCTTGGCACATTCCTCAAGTATCCTGCTTCAAAAGTCTGCAACATCTGATGCTAAAGCTGGTTTAGAAAAAGGATTTCTTGACACTGAAAAGGTCAGCTATGGAAAATTTTAAGTCTCTGGAGGAAAATATCACATTTAATTGAAGTGTAATTGTATCTTTCTACACAGTAGCTGTGTTTTGTTTTGTTCTTTTTTCCTTCAAAATGCTGAGCCCTGTATTAAGACTTTACAGTCTGTACTAAAGCAAGTTACGCATTCCCGACCAGGACGTACACACAATGAAGAGTGAAAGAACTGGCTTCATCACCATTTAAATAATTTGTGATGGTTGCCTGGCTGGTTGGTCTTAACTTTATTTTGCCCATACTACTGTAGGGCACAGTAGTCCTAGTTACGTACCAGGTCCCTGATAAAAAGTTTGTAATATAAGTAACTCTTAACAAGATTGTTGTTTATAAAAAACAACTCAGTGGGCTTATTGACTAATGTTGTATTTCAGATCATACAGTGATCAATATGTTCACAATACTGCTGTCATGATTCAAGAATTCAATAATTTATGATACTGCTGCATTTTGATGTTTTTCAGTATGGTATGCTGCGACATTCACAACTGAATATTTTTTGTTGTTTAGTATCACACATGGCTAATGAATCGAGGCCCTGCCCATGTGATATTGGAGACAGGTTTGACTACGGAGGCCGTGGGCACGAAGTCCAAGTCGAGCACATCAAGGCATACATTTGCAAACCGCCTGCCGGCACAGACAAAGCTGTGATTGTGATTCATGATATATTTGGATGGCAGCTCCCAAACACCAGATACATGGCTGATATGCTTGCAGCTAATGGATACATGTAAGAAATACTTCTGTGCTCAAAGTGTCTTCTTAATAAGAAAGTTGAATAGTTGAACCAACTATTTCCCTTTTTTTCCGTAAACCATACAAACGGAAATAACTTCATAGGCTTCCCTTACATGTTTCTCCAAAGAGTCTCCTGTTTGTTAACACAGTGTAAAAGAAGGCTAACATAGTTGAGTAGTACTACTGTAAGCTGTCCTACCGAGGTAGTAGGCAAGCACAGAATAAGAGAGGGGAAACAGAGAAAAATCTTACTGTGCACCTTTCATCCTTGATGAGCCTGAAGCAACCTGCTTCCTCCCTCCTGACGTAGCATCTGTGCAACTTTGCTGTCACAGTAAAAATTCCAGAGAAGCTGAGATTCACTCCATGAAGGTGATGTGTACCAGCTTGTGCTGAAGAAAGAAAGAAGTTCTGAAATGCATGAAATGCATATTGGGTGTCCTCTTTCCTGTATTACTGGGTTAGCATTCCTTCTCGCCCAAATGTACAGACCATGTAAACTGTAGGGTGTTTTTTTAAATTCGGTAGGAAATCGCTAAGGATTTTAAATTGCGGTTAACAATTTGTCAAATTAATTAATGGATTTCAACAGGGCAAAATGTATCTGGAAGTTATGCTAAGTCTCCTTATAACACATAGAAAAATAATGAGGATTACATGTATAGTGCTTTGGTGTAGGTTAATTTCTATGCGTATTCAACAAAATGAATTTGTTGTATAGTACATACGGACTTCCCTTTAATCCTTTCTCAGTATTATTTCATGGGCATAAAATGTTTTAATTTTTCTTGCAGAGCCATCTGCCCAGATTTTTTTGTGGGACAAGAAGCTTGGAAACTTTCTAATGACTGGGCGTCTTTCGACGACTGGCTGAAAACCCGAAATGCTGGCAAAATAGACAAGTACAAATTTATTCTTTGTCCAGCCAGTGGACATCTTTCTTTCACAGAAATTTTGGCCTCAGTAAAGATGCAGGATTAGAGCATAAATCATTAATGGGTGAAATACAGCTGGATGTTCACAAACAGAAATTTCATGCAGCTCGTGGGTCAAGCTCGTGGTTATGTGAGGGGTGCTTATTGGAGAAAAGTTGAACTTTGAACAGGAATAAAAGCGCCTGCTGTTTTCCTGTGCAGAGAATAGAAATGAGATAAGTGACTCAAAAGAAAAGAACTAGCAAAGGCTAGAAAATGCAGCTCGCTCCTTCCACTTCAGTTTGATTCTGTTCCTGCAGGCAGGCACAACTTCCATGAATTTCAGATAGGGTGCAAACGTAGTCACCAAATGCTATTTCACTAGGGTATGTTGGTCCTGCTGCCCATCAGGTCCCAGCTAGTTCAAAGCATGCTACTTTCCTATTCTTCCAACACAGCTTGATTGCATAACGTTACTGCTGATTTTGAAGCAACAATTTCAAATTTATTTCCACATTTTCATAAAATCTCTGTCTCTTCGATGAGAGGTAATTTACCTATAGTCACATTTGTGATAATGGGATGCTCTTGACTGGCTGTGTGTCTCTCAAACTTTTATTTGTGTTAGCCTGTAAGACAACTATTTCCATTTGTGGAATCAATTGGACTGCAGTTTCTAAAATCATCATAGGTTTTAGTAACAGTGATCTAGGAAGACTGATTTTCTCCTTTGCCTTTTCCCCTGGAGCTTCTTTTGTATTTTAGAAACGAACAATAGTAAACTAGTGTTGTGGTTTGACCACAGCCAGCAGCCAAGCACCTACACCACCGCTGACTTACTCCAACCAAGCGGGACAGGGGAGAGAGTAGGAGGAGCAAAAGCAAGAAAACTCATGGGTTGAGTAAAGACAGTTTGACATGTGAAGGGAAGAGAAAAAACAGGAGCTATGCAAAGACAGTCACTCACCACCTCCCACAAGCAGACCAAAGCCCAGCCAGTCTCTGAGCAGCAGCCACCTTGGAAGCCATGGGAATAGAGCTAGAGCCTTAATTCATTTTCATTTACATATCTCAGAGAAGTTGATGTCATCCTCAAGTATCTAAGTGGACAATGTGGAGCAAAGAAGATTGGTGTCATTGGGTTTTGCTGGGGAGGAGCAGCAGTACAACATCTGATGCTGAAAAATCCTCATTTAAAGACAGGGGTATCCCTCTACGGTAAGTCTCAAATACCTGTTACGTTCTGAGCAGGGATGACTGGTGCAGGAACTTATTCTGTAGAAGTATTACTGTAACAACATTCAGCGTGACTTCTTATGGAAGAAGGTGACTTTATTATATGAAATCTTTAAGCATTTGATTTCGCACACTCAGTTTTTGCACATAATCATAACCAGCAAGATCTATGTATTCAAGTGGCATGGCCAGGATCACTTCTGTGCAACATAGCATAAAAGGGACACCGCACTGTGGCTCAGGTTCCTCTTGGCTGGCAATGACAGAATGGTTTCTGTGCGCATCTTTGCTATCATTTAAGAGCCAGCTGTTACTATGAGGTGGATCTGTGCCACAGTATCTTGCTTACCTCGGTCTGCATAAGCCGTAGGACAGGTTGCTGCCCACTGTCTGGTTTTCATAGTTTGGAAAACCTGCTTGACACACGTATCTGTACTCTATTGCCCTGTTGAGCTCACAGGGAAAGACACGGTGATAGTGATACACTGCGACCTTTTGGCTGGCCTGCTGTTAGAGCGCAGGGTCTTTTGCCAATGAGTCATCTGGGCTGGGGGCTGCACAGGCTGCAGACCTCCAGGTCATGACTTGAACAACTTATTCCTCAATGTTACTCCTGACAGTGGCCCCTTGTTACTAATATGAACCATTTTTGAACTTTGTGTTTTAACTCTTGCACTCACACTTCCATTCTTAATGCATTTATGGCACCTTTAATATTTTTGTTATAAACCTCTGTACTTCTGTATAACCCAGAGCAACTTGTAGTCATCTGAGGTGAAAGAAAGTTGAAGGTACTTTTCCAGAAAGTTTATGGGGACTATTATTCTGCACTGATTTGCTGATCAGCTGAGTCAATTCAACAATGCTACTTGATAATTTTTCACTTTTCTGTTGTAATAATTTCAGTAATGACAAGAGTGGCCAGGGTGGTATTTAGTTAGTTTTACTGTTACTTGAATTCAAATATATTCAAAATTACAATATAAATTTGTTATGAATTTATATCAGTATAAATATGTATACACTGAAATCCTAACCATGTGTCTCGAATAATGAATATTTACAATTATCTTAAAAATGGCCATGCCAGGCTAGAGGCAAGCAGCTCTGAAGTGTCTGTCTTTCACAGGACCCTGTCTCTAACAGTGGTCAGAAGCAGATGCACATAGAAAACCACAAGAATGGGGCAAATGTAACAATCCTTCTCTGACTTTTCCAGACAGAGCTGGCCTTTTTATCTTTAATGGCATCCCAAATCACAGGAAGTTCTCACAACAGAAGGGACTTTTAAGCAAAGTGTGTTTAATTCCATTACAAGCTGATCAGCTCTAACTGATCAGAATGCCTTTTATTTTGGCTGAACAGCTTTGGTAGTGATTTAACCCCTTTAAGAAGCATGACTCATTGTATATGGCTCTCCTTCTTCCCTAGGAGTGATCAGGTTCTTTGAGGAGAGATCCAGTTTGCTTCATCCCACCTTCTTCATTTTTGCTGAAAAGGATGACCACATCCCATTGGAGCAGGTGAGTTTCGCATCAGAGATATTTGTCTTTTTAATGCTTTTCATGCTTGCTTTGTAATTTGGTATTTAATTAAGAGAAAGCAGAAAACTAATTTGCAGTTTTCTTCCTCTTTCACTAACTCTTACCGTAGTTCTACACAAATTTATGTTGTTTATCCCCAAATCAAAAAGTTTTACAGTGACACTAAAAAAATGTTTTCTGTTTCTGTTGCAAAATGTGGGTGATTTATGTATGAGAGTTCCTAGGAGGAAAAGGACAAGAATGCGAAGGAAGAGTTCTGTGAAGTTCAAGATAGGAGACCCTCTTTAATCATAGTGATGGTGCATAATGTCAGATAAAGTCCCCACCTGTACCACAGGAATCACTAAATTGCAAGAGAATTAAAAAATTCTGTGACTATCTTTTTCCTCCTCCCACTCTCCTGGAGAGCTTCTCCTTTCTGGTACTCTACCAACAGCCTTCCTGGGGAGCACAGGTGGAGAACAACTGGAGAAAGCTGATGGTCTACTAAGCGGATCAAAGAGGAAGACGTGCTTCCTTTGAGTGATGTCGGATTTAGTTTTCCTGCCAAAAGTGTCAGTAGCTTTGAAATGCTGATTTTGTATCTGCGTCTCTCTTTCCTCAGTTTCAAATTAATTAAAAATCTTGTGTCCCCCCTCTTTATTGTGAGGTCTGTCAGCAGTAACTTGTACAGTGATCACTACATGCTATCCTTCTCATGACACTGAGCAACAAATATTTTTAGTGTTGCAGGTATTATTACAGTAACCCGTATACTTTTTTTACAGTTTTATACAGTCACAAGCTGTTATTTTACTTGAGAAAAAAGCCTAGTTAAATAAATTGTAGTAACAGAAATGCATGTGAGTATAGAATTAGTAGGATAGAAAATGATGGCAAGAACACACTGCGTCTGTCTCCCAGGAAAGTAAAAAACCAGGACAATTTGAGGATTGTAAATACATAACATATTAACTCTGTACTCAGCCAACATGGAACATTCTGTGTTACAGGTCACCCAGCTGAAGCAGAAGCTTGAACAAAACTGTAAAGTTGATTATGAAGTTAAAATTTACCCTGGACAGACGCATGGGTTTGTACATCGCAAAAGAGAAGATATCAATCCTCAAGATAAGCCTTATATTGAGGAAGGAAGAAAGGATATGATCAACTGGCTGAATAAATATCTTTAGCATAAATAAATGCCCATAAAATAAATCAATTGTTGTAGGAAATCGGAAAATAATACAGACTACATTGATTAAAATGTTCTTAAACACATCAAAATACTTTGTAAAAGTCTTTTGCAATGATACTGCTCATTTGCAGGTATTTTCTAAGTAGGTGCTTAGAAATGGCTTTTCAAGTGCTGAAACCTATAAATGTTAAAAAGATTTTTAAATTTGAACTTGTGTGTCTTAAAATTATTAGAATCTCATGTGGGATGTTTTCTACAATCTGCAAGTTTCACTTTTTAATATTAATGTAAATATGATAAAAAATCATTGAAACTCTGCCCATGGTTGAGAAATGCTCTCCTAAAAGCCGTGTTTAGAGTTGTTGAGCTGTGAGATTTTCAGCTTTGAAGTAAACATAGTTCTGGTTTGCAAGGCTGGAACATTTTCTTAGAAATGGAATATCCTATTCAACATTCATAAAAACAGAGCTAGCAAGAGGGAAGAGGAAGGACAGTGGCAAGAAATGTGCGCAAAATGAAAGGGGGCTGCAAAAAGTTGGGAACCATGGCTGAAGTGAGGAGACTAGAGGAACATGCAGGACCAGAGAAGAAGGACGTGAACAGGTGGGAAGAAGGTAGGACACAAAGAGAGTGTGAAGTGCAGGAAAACTCAGAAGAGAAATAAAGAACAAAGTAGGAATAGGAGAATACCGTCAGACATATACAGAGCATAGGAGGAAAATACGGGTGAAGACTCCCAGTCCCTCTGCTTCCATTTCCAGACTGGTCTAGTAGGGGGAGATCTCAGGAGGGCAGGAGTTTCTTGTTGGTTGTCACTTCATTATTTCCTTTAGCATCTTATTATCTACTCCATGTCTATCAACTGACTTCTGGATAATCTGTTTTCATTTCTTACCGGCATTGCTGGTAGCCTAAAAGTGCTGCCAGTGCTTTCCTTTCCTCCATGGCAAGGCTGGCCTCGGTGTCTGTCCTCCTCCCTTCCCCAGCAACATCGCATGTCTGCCCGTGCAGTCAGAGATACCACGGCTTATGGCCCACAGAGCTGCTTAAACACCCCGAGGTGAATTTCAAACCTGTCCACGTCTAGTTATTTTGTTTTGATTTTTCTTCCCCCTCCATACACATGTACTCCCGTTCCCACTATAAAAGTAATTTTATTCAGAATATGGTTGAAATTAACTCTTGTGAAGACTGAATCCAGCAGCTCTCTACACTTCAGTCTTTACTGGACTTTCTGGTATTAGTTCTCCTTCCTGCTAATAGCCAGCACTTTTCTTTTGCCTTTCACTCATTTTTGATGCATTTGTAAATACTTCTATTACTAGTTCTGTGTTGCTTGATATCAGTAAGCTACGCTGCTGCCTTAGCCTCTCTGTGGGGTGTGTTGTTCCTTTACTCTTGTCCTCAGACACATGCCTATGTTTCCCCCTTTGTAAGCCTCCTTTTTGATTCTGAAACACTCATAGGCATCTGGATGCAGCTGCAGTGGCCTCTTACTACGCCGTCTCCCCTTCCTCCACATCAGGATCATGTGACATTTAGTAATGTCTCTTTGACTAAGCACTGGTGTTCCTCACTCCTTTCTCCCTCACATTATCTTCGTCAGAAGCCCCAGAACCAGCTGAGTTTCTGATGTTGCTCCTTTGTGTTTTTCCAATAATGTGCATCGCATCATTTCACAGTCAGCTCTATGCAAATCCTCTGTCATCTCTCATGGTCTCAGGCAGCTGCCCGACCCCCTGCCCCTCATTCAGAGTTGAATCTAAACCAGCCTGGATGGCAACGTTACCTCCTCACCTCCACAGATCCTTCTAGTATTGTCAGGTGTCTCTCTACTGTGATTTTATTAGATGTCAGGATTGGTAAGTCACAGCCCACCCCTAGTGACTAGGGGAACATCACTGTATTTCTGGTCCTTTGGTCCATCTCGGTGTAATCATGTGGTGAGGTCTTGCCTGCATCTGTGATGCTGAGGGAATAGATGTGGCTAAAATATTGTACTGAACACAGCCCAGTTTTGCCTCAGTGAAATACATGTAAGCGCAGGGAGCCCCTTCAGCTTTCACAGAATTACACTTGAAGGTGCAGCCCCTCAGTTGTTTCCATTGCCCCACAATACTTTCTGTTTTGCGATCTCCTCTCCCAGCCATGCCTGGCAGCTCCCTCATGCAGTCATGGAATCATAGATTGGTTTGGATTGGAAGGGACCATAAAGATCATCTAGTTCCAACCCTGTGCCATGGGCAGGGACACCTTCCACCAGACCAGGTTGCTCAAAGCCCCATCCAACCTGGCCTTGAACACTTCCAGGGAGGGGGCAGCCACAGCTTCTCTGGGCAGTTTGTTCCAGTGCATCATCACCCTCAGAGTGAAGAATTTCTTTCTTATATCTAATCTAAATCTATCCTCTTTCTGCTTAAATCCATTACCCCTTGTCCTATCACTACATGCCCTCGTGAAAAGTCCCTCTCCAGCTTTCTTGTAGGCCTCCTTCAGCTACTGGAAGGCTGCTGTAAGGTGTCCCCGGACCCTTCTCTTCTCCAGGCTGAACAACCCCAACTCTCTCAGCCTGTCCTCATAGTAGAGGTGTTCCAGCCCTTGGATCATCTTTGTGGCCCTCTTCTGGACCTGCTCCAACAGGTCCATGTCCTTCTTGTGCTGAGGGCTCCAGAGGTGGACGCAGGACTCCAGGTGGGGCCTTACCAGAGCAGAACAGAAGGGCACAATCACCTCCCTTGACCTGCTGGCCACGCTGCTTTTGATGCAGCCCAGGATACGATTGTCCTTCTGGGCTGCCAGCGCACACTGCTGGGTCATGTTGAGCTTCTCGTCAACCAGCACCCCCAAGTCCTTCTCCTCAGGACTGCTCTCAAGCTGTTCTCTGCCCAGCCTGTATTTGTGCTTGGGATTGCCCTGACCTTGCACTTGGCCTTGTTGAACTTGATGAGGTTTGCACAGGCCCACCTCTCAAGCCTGTCAAGGTCCCTCTGGATGGCATCCCTTCCCTCCAGTTTGTCTACCGCACCACATAGCTTGGTGTCATCATCAAACTTGCTGAGGGTGCACTCAGTCCCACTGTCCATGTCACCAACAAGGATGTTAAACAGTGCTGGTCCCCATACCGAACCCTGAAGAACACTGCTTGTCACTGGTCTGTGTTCAGCCACTTGGACATTGAGCTATTGACTGCAACTCTTTGAGTGCAACCATCCTGCCAATTCCTTATCCTCTGAATGGTCCATCTGTCAAATCCATGTCTCTCCAATCTAGAGAAAAGGATGTCATGTAGGACAGTGTCAAATGCTTTGCTCAAGTCCAGGCAGATGACATAAGAGGCTCTTCCCTTGTCCAGCAATGCAGTAACCCCATCATAGAAGGCCACCAAATTTGTCAGACACATTTTCCCTTAGTGAAGCCATGCTTGCTGTCACCAACCACCTTCTCATTTTGCACGTGCCTTAGCATAGTTTCCAGCAGGATTTGCTCCATGATCTTGCAGGGCACACAGGTGAGACTGACTGGCCTGTAGTTCCCCAGGTCTTCCTTTTCACCCTTTTTAAAAATGGAGGTTATGTTTGCCCTTTTCCAATCAGTGTGAACTTCACTGGACTGCCACAACTTCTCAAATATGATGGATAGTGGCTTGACAGCAGTCATCATCCCTCTGGCTGCGCCCAGCTGGGGGACACGCCAGGCCAGCCCAAAGTGGTCTGCAATGGAGCTGCAACTCCATAGTGCCTTTGCTTCAGAGTCTCCTACCAGGTGGGTCCCACCTGAAGTCCCACATTCTCAGCAGTTCTTCAGCCGTCCCTCCATGTTGAACCCCTCCTTCACATCACTCCTTCCCCTTCCTCCTGCAATGCACTGTGTATCTCCTGTGAGAAAACAGTTCTCCCTGCACCACACTGAGTTGATATAAAAAAAATTCTCCTGTCTTTCAAAAAGATTTCATGCAGAGCTCTGAGCTAAAGGTGCAATAACTTCCCTTGCTCCTTGCCTTATGCCCTCGGTCAGCAATTTGTGTTGTTCTCTGGTTTGGCCACTGCACGTCGTGTCCCCACCTCCTTGCTGTTTGGTTCCAGGAGAGGTAAGCCTGCTCGTCATCAGTCTAGTCAGTGCAGGAAAAGCCTCTCCTGGTCTGCAGGGCATTGTTGGTGTGAGTCGTGCTGGTAAGCACAGTCTCTCCATGTCAGAGGTGAGAAGTTCCATGATGCCCTCCCTGATCCTGGCCTGGGGCTGGATCTGTGTGGCTTCCCAGTGACCTACAGATGGAGGGAAGGGCCAGACAGTGACTTCTGTGCTTCCTGCCAGTCCTGACATGGTTATGGACTCAGCATAGAGATGAGAAACAGTTTCACATGGGAGAACTGCAGACACCTCCATTCACTGGTGCAGGCACATCCGACGCATGTTCCTGTGCAGCTCAGGGGTAACGGGAGGACAACAATGCACAGACCTTCCCAGATGAAAGCAACACGGGGATGTGCTTCAGATAGATAGTGTGTAAAGTGTGAATTCAATCCCCAGCTGTGGATTCATGCCCAGTTTATCAGGGTTGCTATGAGAACAGACAGAGATTATGAAATTGAACTCCCTACAACTATTATTATTATTCTTAAATAAAAGAGCCTTGGTTTCTTGGAAGGTAATATCTTGGCTGGCAAACTGTTCCAGCTTGGTTTTTTATGTGAATGAACAGATGTCTCAGGGAATTGGGATAAGCTTTGCCAGATTTCTCCTGAGACAGAGGAAGACTGTGAAACAGGAGTATTTTGTCAAAATTCATTGTCCTTGGAGAATTCAGAGTGGCTTGCTGTAGGGCAGATATTGCATATCATTATGTATTTGTTTTTGTTGAAATACGGCGTCTAAGATGCAAAATTCAGAATTGTGTCAGTGTTAACATTTACTTTACTAAAAACCTCAAACACACATTCTCAGAACTCGCATTTGAGAATATCCTTTGTGTCTAGAGAGCACTGACATACAGGCATATAGGTTAGACATTACAAACACAGGTTTGTAATGCTCAGTTTTACCAAACTTAGCAGCCTTGATATAAGGTAAATTAGCTGCAGAAAAAACACCGGATTAGGCATAATAGACATGTGTGAGGCCTGATCAGGGGACCTCATGCTGACACTTCTGTTCCCCTGGGTGTTGTGCTGTTCTCTCAGTTCCTTCCCAGTAATTTCAGATCCCTTTGATCAATTCCAAACAGATTTGACAAAACAGTGAAGTCCGTGGTTCCATTTAGTTCTTCGACACTGCTAGAAAATCTAGGCGGCACAGAGGAGACAGACTCACTGCACTGAGCAAAATAGCGTGGTGTGGATTCATCGGTTCTTTGTATTATTTAGGCTGCTGGCTGGCCGGTCAGCACACAGAAAGCCTGAACCGCTTGCACGGGGGTTGTCAGAGGATGCAGGAGTGAGATGGATGAAAGAAATATGGGGGGCAACTGAGAAGCAGAGGAGCAGGAGGGCAGAGGGAATGGGCTGACGGAACTGAGACCCTGTCGGGAGCAATCACATGGTACATGGAAAAAATGGAAGGGAGAACCTAAAAGAGCCCTACTCTCACCTTCTGTAGACTGAGTGGGATTTTGGTCACTGAGAAAGTGTTGCACTGAGGAAGGCTCCTGGCCTGCATGTGAGGAAACCTTGATGCCTGTCTCCCATAACATCCTCCTAGGGAAGCTCAGGAAGTATGGGCTGGATGAGTGGTCGGTGAGGTGGCTGAGAACTGGCTGAATGGCAGAACTCAGAGGGTTGTCATCAGCGGCGCTGAGTCTAGTTGGAGGCCGGTAACTAGTGGTGTCCCCCAGGGGTCAATACTGGGCCCAGTCTTGTTTAACTTCTTCATCAACGACCTGGATGAAGAGTTAGAGTGTACCCTCAGCAAGTTTGCTGATGACACAAAACTGGGAGGAGTGGTCGATACACCAGAAGGCTGCGCTGCCATTCAGCATGACCTGGACAGGCTGGAAGGTCGGGCAGAGAGGAACATGACGAGGTTCAACAAGGGCAAGTGCAGGGTCCTGCACCTGGGGAGGAACAACCCATGCATCAATACAGGCTTGGGGTGGACCTGTTGGAGAGCAGCTCTGTAGAGAGGGACCTGGGTGTCCTGGTGGACGACAGGTTGACCATGAGCCAGTAGTGTGCCCTGTCTGCCAAGAAAGCTAATGGGATCCTGGGATGCATCAAGAGGAGTGTGGCCAGCAGGTCGAGGGAGGTTCTCCTCCCCCTCTACTCTGCCCTAGTGAGGCCCTATCTGGAGTACTGTGTCCAGTTCTGGGCTCCCCACTTCCAGAAAGATGAGGAGCTACTGGAGAGAGTCCAGCGGAGGGCTACAAGAATGATGAGGGGACTGGAGCATCTCTCCTACAAGGAGAGGCTGAGGGAGCTGGGCTTGTTCAGCCTGAAGAAGAGAAGGCTGCGAGGGGACCTTATAAATGCTTATAAATATCTGAAGGGGGG
>Ga0065711_1037916_pt1 | contig 19350 bp, 12 predicted proteins | sample Hoacrofraction12_FD_59098 | JGI IMG/M metagenome (GOLD analysis project Ga0065711, IMG submission 59098) | Hoatzin crop microbial communities from Cojedes, Venezuela - Epithelial fraction 12 v2 (version 2) | ecosystem: Host-associated > Birds > Digestive system > Esophagus > Crop | place...
TGAGGGAGCTGGGCTTGTTCAGCCTGAAGAAGAGAAGGCTGCGAGGGGACCTTAGAAATGCTTATAAATATCTGAAGGGTGGGTGTCAGGAGGATGGGGCCAGACTCTTTTCTGTGGCGCCTAGCGACAGGACAAGGGACAACGGGCACAAACTGAAGCAGAGGAAGTTCTGTCTGAACATGAGGGAGAACTTCTTCACTCTGAGGGTGACAGAACATTGGAAAAGGTTGTCCAGAGGGAGTCTCCTTCTCTGGAGGTATTCAGGACCCGCCTGGACAAGGTCCTGTGCAGCCTGCTGTAGGTGACCCTTCTTCGGCAGGGGGGTTGGACTAGATGACCCACAGAGGTCCCTTCCAACCCCAAACATTCTGTGATTCTGTGAATCCTGGTTGCTCCTTTCACATGAACTGAAGTGACGCTCCATGTGAAATAAGAAAAAATGCCGTGAAAATAAGGAGTTTAAAAGATTGATGGAGTTTTTCCTTGTGGTCTTCGAGCACAATAATCAAGTGACGTGAGTCACAATAAAAGTCCTGGAGCTCTTCAAGAAAAAACACGCAATTAGGAAATTGGAGATGTATGTGTTAAAAACCTCCGTATCTTTAAAAATTATCTTACTGCTTCCATTTTTAAATATAGGGCAATATGTTTGGTAGTTACTGAGGATAAAGAGAAATTTGTTATTGACTGAAGTGGTAGCAAATACACGGTCAACAGTCAGCCACGCCATGAAAGAGTCATATGGAACAGTTCCAGAGGTGGAAATATATCTGTGTCTTCCTCCATCTGTGTGACTCCTGCATTTGAGGACACTCATAAAATTTCAGTCAAAATCCAGAATAAACCCCATGAAAACAGAAAAATTGTAGTAAACTAGATGAAAAAAATTTAAGTGGTGATTAGAATAGCAAAATTAAAAAAAAAAAAAATCCACTTCTTTCGCTGGCTGCCGCAGAACTTTCAGTTTCAAGTAAAACAGGCAAAGAGAAAAGCGGAAGTACGCTAAAGATACAGAATCTGAACTTTGTCAACTGGATGCATCAGTTAAAAAGAAGGTGGAAAAGAGTCTCAAGGCCTCAACAAGAACTGAAGATGACTGATGTGCTTGCTAACTGTCGGGTTTTCTTATACTCATTCTAGTGTGCTTTTCGCGTGTCCGTATATGTGCAGACAATAACAATCTTCGTCTTCACGTAGATAAAGGCATTTTCCCTTCAGTGGAAAAACAACCTTCTTGCCAAAGTATTTTCTGTGGAAAGGGTCTGCCTCTTCAAAAACATTTTTACTTTTCACTTGATAAAGGCTAGGTTTGTTTTTTTTTTTCAAATATAATTTAATCTGAAGGAAAAAGGCTCTCAGTTCATGCTGGGTTTCATCTGTAGTAACAGGCATTCCAGAGCAACAGAGGCAAGATCAGGACTATGTGAAATCTTATAATGCACTTCACAGACCTTTCCAGCTGATTTTTTTTACTATTAGGAAGTTATGTTCCGTTTCAGTAAACTCTTCTTCTTTACTGAATATAATATTCCAACTTGATAAAACACTCTGAAACAGAATTTTGTCTAGCTTTGCTGCCTCTGTTTCCCAGCACATGGCAGTGTGACTCACTGATGCTCAGCATTTTGCTTCCCACAAGTTCACCAAAGAAAGGACTGACAGCACTTACCACAGGGCCAGGGTATCGTTAGTGTTGTGAGGAGGCAGCTCGGTAAAATTGCAGGTCAGGCTGCTATAGGAATCCTTAAATTCCAGCTGGCTGAAGCAGTCGATGTCAAGATTGTCTGGTTCATCGTCTCCAAAAGTCCCTAGGGAGAGATTTTCAAGGTGTTACTGAAGCAAACTTGAGAGGGCATTCAGTTTGCATCTCCATTGTATAGGAGATTGTTTCTTTACATGGTTGCCTGAAAAGAAGAGGATTAACCCTCCTGTTTTTTAAGAAGCAAAGAAATCATGTTCAAAATGAAATTAAAAGCCACTTGCACCTGTCATGGTTACTTCCCCTGCATGCCAGTGAAGCCTACCCACTTACCGTGCATGAAGGACCATTCTGCGTCATGGATCTCTGAGCTTTAAAAAGACATAGTATTGCAGATGGTTTGGTCAGATGAGACACCCTATGTCTATTCTTTCCTATTAATCATGGGCAAAGAGAGGCGCTGATGTTGACCTGAAAACCTCTGTGAAAGAGTCCCAGTGTCAAGTGCAAAACAGACAAAATATATTGTCCACTCTGCGGTTTAATTTGAGCCAGGGACAGGGGAATTTTTGTTTTAAAAGTTACTGATGAACTTTATACCATGATAAAAGCAGGACCTGCTCCACCTGAAAATCATCTCAGAACTTTCTCAAACATGTTTTCCTATTAGGAACCACAAAATGCTGCTATCCTTGGACATGCAAAGCGGAGCAAGACATCTTCATGATGCCTGTTGAAAAGCACAATATTCAAGTCAAGGACTAAAACACTCCTGAAAATAAACAGAACAGAAACATACACTGGGGGATATTCTCCACACATTTACTGCCAGAGGTGTCTGGGGCTGATGCTCGGGGCTAGTGTCTGCTCAAAAGCAAAGGCTAGTTTCAATGGGAGTTATTTCTATGGTAATTTCAGCTCAAGAAAGTACATCAAACACCATGCGGCTCCAAAGTGACAGATCCACAGCTGAGGATGCATGCTCGGCAGTTGCCATTGCTGCACTTGCGTCAGGACCAGCCACGTTGCAGATGTCCAAGAGCATCTGAGCAGCAGCCTCCTGCCCTTGCTCTGTCCCTGCCCATGCTGTGAAGGTCTTGCATGTCACCAGGTTCCTGAGAAGACTGGAAAAATATATGGGTGATTTTAGGAAAACAAGAGTATTCCGGTGTCATAGGCAATTAAGTCCCATTATGATTGTACTGCAAATTGTTCTGAAATGTCACAAATTTAGGCTCAGAAGGGAAAGCTCAGACTTTCTGCCAGAATGTGTGGCTTCCTGCAAATTTGCTTCAATGACTCATAAAACAATCGCGATTTGACTAAGAGCATATGTCTCAAGTCCTACACTTCATATGTATGAGGTCAGTGAATCAAAAACTGATGCTTCTGAGAGGAGTCCTCTCCAGTGGAAACTGCCAGTTCAGCCTTCAAGAAATCTCACCCACTGTAGCTGAGCGAACAGGGAAAGGGTTATTGGTGTGACCCCTTGAATGGGGCAGGAATGCCTCTGTCTCCTTTCACCGGTGGTGAAGGGTAGCTGTGACGATATATAATCCACTTCCCCGTGTCCAGGAACTATTCCCGATCCCCTGTTCAGTCCTCTTCTACTCACTCCTCAGACATGCTCTTGCCATGTGGGGCACCTGCCCCAGCAAGAACAAGACTTTGGCTACTGCAGGAATATCAGTGGCTCACACTCACACACAGTGTGGGAATTGCCTGTGGAAACATTTCCAATGGAGAGCCCTTTCCAGAGAAAAGGATGGTCATCTCTGCTGTCACCCAGGTGAATCATATCACTGAGGGGTGACCAGCTACTTGGATACCAAGACTCATAGTCCTGCCAGTGATGTCCTATGATCTCTGGTCAATCCTGCAGGGAGACCCAGCCCTTGTTCAGTGTGGGAGCACATCTGAAGATCTAAAAGAGTCATAGTTTGATAGCAGGGAGAAAAGCAAGGGAGAGTTTTTTGATTGCTTTAAAATGTAAGTAAAGAGCATCACCCCACAAGTTCACTATCAGCAGTGCATCCTCCTGACCTCAGAGCTGAGGTGCATCTGGAGTCGGGTTTTGAGGAAGAGAAGAAATTCAGAAGTCATTCATGAATACAGAGAAAAACACAAAATCAGTGTGTGCAGAGTCTAGGAAGGGGGCTGCTGCCACCAGCACCCGTGGTGAGCAGCAGGAAGGACAGGAGCATCTGATGGTGCACTAATCCAGAATCCAGAGGCAGATGTATCCCCCCAGCTAAGATTTAGTGGCCATTCGCCAACATGAGCAACTGGTGCTAAGATGCAATTACTGGTCTTCCCTGCTCACCACAGCTCTGATGGGGTCTGTCTCAAGGGGAGCCCCTCTGTCTCTGAGGGTTGATGAAATGCGGTGCATTCCCCCAGCGCTGCTGCTTTGAGGGGATAACCTGTGCAGCACAGACACAGACAAAGCAGGTGTTGTACAAAGCCAATCTGTCTGGCCATCACATTCAAGAGAGAGATGCAGAGGTCAGCACAACTCTAGGACAAGTCCTGCAGCAGCTTCACATGGGTGGGAGTCTTGACCCCTGAGCCATCTGGGCAGACATACGTGTGCACAAATGTATATTACATAAAGTGAAATATTTGTGGGTAAAAGTGTGTGTATATAGATATACACATATTCAGAACTGAGGGGATAACAAGTAAGCTGAAATGAATCAGCATGGAGTGGAAGAATCCCATATTTTACATAGATAGATATACCCAAAGCTCACATGTACAGTTATGTCAGATTTTATGCCTCTAAGACTTCACTTGCTACTACCAGGAGACTGGCTTATTTATACTCACAGCTACCTCAAGACTACATTAATACTTATAGATTAGGATGACTGATCTTCCTTTATATAAGAGGGAGAGACTGCTTGGTGCTCTCTGTATCTGCAAACTATATATATTAGATTTCGTATAAACACACAAAATTGATAATCAGCATATTAATAAATGGCATGTCAGAAAAAATCTTTCAGCTGTCCACTACTGCTTTGCTGAAAAGTGACTGAAATATTAGTTCATCCTCTATCACGTTGATCGTAAAATGAAAAGAAAGAAAAAGGTATTATCTTGCAGTTCAAACAGCCATTTAATGTTTAACCAGCGTAGTGTACCTTTGGTGCTGCACTGGAAGGAACGCTGACATTACTTTTTGACACTGAACTTTCACATGGAGCTTATGTGGTTCCTTATTCCTGGAAATAACATCCTAGCCCTAGATAATTCAACCTCATGAATGGGGTTAAGTAAGCAATTTAAATGCTTTTTCTGGTATGGTTCCTCCATGGGCTGACAGTAATTTTTTTGTCTAACGTAAATATGCACGTAGCCTCAGTTACACTTCTTCTCTAAACCTCAGAACCACCACACACTTACGTATTTGCTACATAAATGGTTTTGATGACTCCAACATGACTCACGCTGCTAAGGACTCTTTACACAGTTAAAAGTTTACAAGATTATAATTTTTTCCTTGAGAAGCCCAGATCAGGTAGAACTCTGAGCCTGGCTCTGCTGAAATCAAGGCAGTGCTTGAGATGCGGCAACTCTAGTGGGAAAAAACCTGCTGTCATAGCTACAGCCATGGCAGGTCCTTCACAGAAGTGGCTGTCTCGGGTTTGGACAACACTCAGCAGAATGGTTCAAATCACAGAAGGAATCTCATGAGCCTTTACCAAGAGACGAGTGTTAGCAGAGGCTATGGACATGCTTCAGCCTTAAGATCTGAAGCCACCAGGACTAATAACAATGCACGAAACCACAGGCACTGCTAAGTACCTGCAAGATCAGTGACCAAATTCCCAAAGTCAGTGAGGAGACTGTCTCCATGGACAGAGTCATGTGAAATGTCTGGTGCCAATCTGACTCAGGCAGAACTCTTTTCAATCACAAAGGTTTTGGTGTGGGTTGGACAAACCATCTAAGTCTGAGTAGGAGGCATTGAAGTCAGCCGTCCTGCCCATGAGACCAGACATCCTGCTGCCCCCGCTCTCCCTGCTCGTGTCCTCCCGCACCTCTACGGCTGCCCCTTCTTAGCCCTACTGTAGCTCTCCTGGGGTTTGGGGGATCTCCACCACCTCTACCAGGCTGAGGGACAGTGCCTGGGATGCACTCAGCTGCTCAGAACAGAAGAGGAGAGGAAGGCAAGTGCTGCAAAGAGATTTTCCCTCCTCTGCCCATAAGAAGAGGTGAGCTCATGACTGTTGGCTGGTGGCACTTTTCCAGGAGGCAGGGTCAGTCAGAAAGGTGAAGAGTGAAAGACCAATGTCCATTACAGGTGATTTTACCCTGGATTGTTTAATTTGTTGGCCAACCCAGAAGACTCATAAAGAAACCATAAAAGCTGCTAATCGCTCAGTGGGGATTTTCTGTATCTGTTTATCTTTAATTCAAGGCCAATTATAGTTTACTGGAAGTTAGTGACAGAACAAGGAAAGGTCAGGTCATATCTGCTCTTGGGAAGACCTGAAGATTTCAGTGATGCCAGCGATAAATCACTAGCATAGACAATTCACCACCATAGCTGCTTGCGAAAGCTGGCTTTAAACAGATGCAGAATGTATAAATAAAAGGCAGACAGAAGAAAGAAGGTTGTTAGACACAGCTCTGAGTTACTCCCTGTTTTCTTCTAAACAACTTCTCATGCATATCCTATCTATGTATATATGTATGTATGTACAAAAATGTACATACATACACGTCATATACATGGCATGCAGGGGAAAATGAGGTTCTTCATCTGTGAGATAGCCTAGGAACACAGTCATTACCTTCCTGAAAATCAAAACCTCTTTTGCTCTCAAAAAATGGACCCCCAAAACTACTGGTAACTGAGCAACTGCCCATGTCCTTCAGGCACAGTGCAACAAGCTCTGTCACTGCGCTTCGTTTAGACAAGTAAGAGTTTAACAGATTTGAGGCTGAATCTGTAAATTCAGTTTTTCAGCTCCCTTTCGTGAAAAGAGACAGCAGACTACAACAGTGGTTTTTATTGGTGCTCTTTACATTTTGATTTTTTATTTTGATGATGCTGAATAATTTTCACTTCCCTAAATGAGATAGTGAAATCTGCAGTAAGCCTGAATTTAAACTGTTGAATTAATTTACAATGATTTGCTGAATAAGGGATGAATATTCTTAGTGATGGGCTGTGAGAAACCCCTGGCTGAGCTGCTGCTTCAGCCATACTATGAGGGAGACTGGGACTACTCTCCAGGTATACCCAATGTAATTGCTTAAAGAAAAAGAGAAAAAGTTTAGCTTTTGAAGTAGAACAGTTTCGCCCGACTTTGAGGTACAATAAAACATTTTCTTTGGACAAAACTGCTAAGAGCAAGAGGAGCCAGAACCTCACCCTCCTCTGACGGCAGTTCGCAGTAACCATGGACTGCAGAAGAGTCAAACTGTTCCCCACTCCCAGCATAAATCCTCACATGAACACTAGATACAATGGGAGAGGATTAGCTGGTCTGATCTTGCATGTCCTCTGCATACAGCTATGGTCTCCCCCATATCATATGAATCTGGACATTACAAGAACAACAGACTTGGGAATTAAACTGAATAAGTATCCTCCAGATCCACGTCCACTTCAGGTACTGGCACCAAAAGAAAGAGGCTGGAGGCTAAAACACTAACACATTTAATCCAGCGGTTGCATTTTGGAGCACTCAACTCAGGTTTTTCAAGATCATACACAGTGGAAAGATGAAGACGAAATGACTCACCATCACCATCTGCTGAGGTGCAACCACTTTCCCCAAAAGTGGTGTGAAGAAACAAGACGAAAATGCTCAATACTGTACTTGTCTGTGTCATCCTGAGCATGCTGCATATGTGCAGTACGTGTGTGTGCACAAAACCCACACTCACTTACTTTATACTAGACGCAGAACAAACCCATTGCCTGATAAAGAGACCGCAAGCAAGGGGAAATGTAAACATGCCGACAAGGATGACTAGTGGCAGAGAGCAGGAAGCCAGCACGAAGATATTTGCAGAGCTTTTACTTTGAAACACGCTTCCCACTTCAAAACTAAGGACCTTCTGGATCATGCTCATTGACTCATTGGGTCAAATCTGGTCAAGTCCACTGGGTCAGGAGCACATTTCATGGACGGTGTTCCCAGTTTGGCTAGTGGGATTTTTCATGCTCATTTCCCTGAGAGCATGGGTTAGTCCTCTCATCCACTTTCTTCTCAGCAGAGGTGCACATGTCCAGGGGAGAAAAATCTTCCAGCTATGAAACATCAATTGTGACTGCTTTATTTATTCTTTAAGTGTCAGCTTCAAAAGCAGTGTGCCCAGCAGGTCGAGGGAGGGGATTCTGGCACTCTTCCCTGCTCTGATGAGAGCCCACCTGGAGTCCTGCATCCAGCTCTGGAGCCCTCAGCACAGGACAGACATGGACCTGTTGGAGCAGGGCCAGAGGAGGCCAGAAAAAATGATCCAAGGGCTGGAGCACCTCTGATGTGAGGAAAGGCTGAGAGAGTTGGGGCTGTTCAGCCTGGAGAAGAGACGGCTGCAGGGAGACCTTAGAGCAGTCTTTCTGTACTTAAATGGGGCTTATAAGAAAGATGGAGAGAGACACTTTATCAGCTGCTATAGTGACAGGACATGGGGCAACAGTTTTAAAACAAAAGAAGGTAGATTTAGATTGGACATAGGGAAGAAATTTTTTATGATGAGGGTGGTGAGGCCCTGGCCCAGGCTGCCCAGAGAAGCTGTGGCTGTCCCCTCCCTGGCAGTGTTCAAGGCCAGGTTGGATGGGGCTTTGGGCAACCTGGTCTAGTGGAAGGTGTCCCTGCCCACGGCATGGGGGCTGGACTAGATGATCTTCAAAGGTCCCTTCGAATCCAACACATTCTCTGATTGTAAGAATTCCCACGTGAGGCAATGCTGACCCAGAGAAGCCATGATTTAAAAGACTAATCCTGCAAAACCGAGCTCCTGAGAACAAAATGATTCATCTCAAATTTTTTTCAGGCTTTGGACAAAGCAGAGACAGAAAGAGGAAGATAAAGAGGTGTTAAGTGTTTCCTTTGCACACTTTCTGTGCCTGTATACACCAACGCACACTACAGCATAATGCAGGGCCATGTACATGGCTGAGTGATGTGGCTAACTACAAGTGAGCTGAAGAACTGAAAGAGAAGAGCAAGCTCTGGCACAGTCCCGGCTGCACCAAAAAATCTTTGTGTCGGAGGCGCAAAAGAAACTGAGAGCTAAGTTGGTAACAATGCCCAAGCAAACAGAAAAATTTTGACACTATAACAAGGAGACTCAATACGCAAGTAGCTTTTTCATTTTCAAGGAAATAATTTAAACCATTCACCAAAATTATGAATGCTCAGCCCTCGTGTCTAGAAAAGTGTCCTTCTTGCCATTACATCAGGGACTGTCCTCCAGTGTCACTTGCTGCCCTGAGAAGGGGGGCAGTGGGTAGCCAAGAGGGTGTTTCTGGGCTCTCCTTCCCTGCTCTAATGCGAAGAAATGGCCCCTTTCCATGAGAGCTCAACGAGGCTGTCCGTAAGATGGACATCTCCCATAACTTTGTCAAGCCCCTCCTTGTGGTAGGACCCTGAGGCTCCCCACCAAAGTGTTCCCTGAAGGTACACTAAGCCTAGGTAGCTACGGAAAAATGGGTTTGGATTATTTGGTCAATATGTAGGTATTTACACTGTATACTCCTATGACAGAGCTTTTCATGCTGCAGTCCAATCAAGCTAGCAGAGAGCATGATTCATTGCATCCTAACACAGAATTTCAAAAGATGAAATCTGAACTCCTAAATACATTTATTTCTCTCCATTACATTCAAAAGGACCCCAAGGTGAGGTGGGGATTAGATGTCTGCTTGGAAGACGTCTACAATGCCTCCCACCACAAACAGGAGAGGGACCTGCCAGGTCATAGCAACCACCCATATAAAGCAGAGCAGGAGCTGGACATGGCACAGGAGCCACTGAAGAAGGCAGTGCCATGGCCTGACCGGCCCTCGCTGAAGAGCTGAAGAGCTTAACTTTCACTTTTTGTCACTGCCTGATTCACATGATATATCTTAAAAAAAATACCCTCTTTCAGAGGTCTGAGTCAGCTGGGGGTACTTCAGGAGCAGTTAGTTCTCATTTCTCCCTCCAGAGTTTCATTGAACTTGAATCAATGAGATATTGGGTACCAGTGACTTCACTTCCCTAAGGCCTGCCCCTGGCTTGCTTTAGAAAAGTTTGTTTAAGGGTTTCAGTACCGCGCTTAATAATATTCAGTATTATATTATTCTAGAAATCCTCAGGCTAATTTCTACCCGATTTTCAGCCAGAAATATCAATAAAGGAGGTCTCTCTTGTGCAAATCAATTGCTATCCGGAAATGGCACCTTCTCACTTTAAATTTTTCATGTTTATAATTGAGTGGGCTATCACTTTGATCTTTATTTTTTTTCTTTTTTCCTGTTTCAGCTGGAGCAAACTAAAAGAAAAAGCCTTTTCAGACATAATATTTTGGTTGAACCTGAACAATCTTATTATCAGAGCTTTGCCGCTCAGGGGATTTCCATGTTGTCATAGTTGCATTTTGTCTGGGTGGGGAAATGAGGGACCACAATGAAAAGAAATAAAAACTAGTATGGAGAAAAACTCTGAACCAAAAGTACATTTTGTTTTACTTCTGGGTCTCTGCTTCACAAGTGGTTTGACTTCTAAGAGGGATTTGAGTCCATCAGTCTCACCTTGTTGCTTTCCTCTAATGCTAAGTAGATAGGAAATAAAATTTGTGAAAGTCAAAATCTTAGTGCAGCTGAAGTGTTAGGACCCAGGAGAGGCTGAAAGAAGGCTGGATTACTTTTCATTTGCAAAAAAATATACACTGCCTCCGTCTCCTCATTCAGAGTTCCACAAAAAAAAAAAGAAAAGAAAAAAGAAAAAACAGTTTAAACAGGTAGGAGTTTTGGTGGTCCACCAAAAATGTACATGTGCTTCATTGGCCTGTCAGCCCCTTTTGGGTCCCAGCACTCTGCTTTGGAGCTTCTGAGTTACCCTAGATCCTCTTACATTTTTGGCCATCAACAAAGTCCAGGTTACAACGCTTGTGACTGGGGAAAGCAGTTTTTTCAGTGCCTTGTGATCTCCATGTGGTGTATCAACTCCTCAGCACTTCCCAGTGACTGCTCCATGGTATCTGGTACCATCCTGGATTATCACTTGTGTTGCAGCTATTGAAAATTACTAACCAAGCAAGTCATTTATAAGTTAACATTTCTTAACATTTCTTATACAGTTATGCTTCTTATACTGTTTGTTCATTTGATTTTTATTCTTCTGAGGACACAAAAGTCTGTTTTGATTCTGTCTTGGCTCCAGAAAAATGCAAAAGACTTCTGCAGGTATGCTAGATTTAAGTCTGCTATCAGTACATGCTTAGAACAATGAAGTTAGTAGATCCCATCCTACTACCAGCTACACTGTTCAAATGTTCCAGTTCAGAGAGATCCCAGAACATCTGTGGAAGCTGAGTGAAGTGGGTCCTCCAGACACACCCCAGTGTGCAGCACTGGAGACAGGTCATGTAGACACTCATGGTTGGAGGATATAGGCATTCTTGTGTTTGAAGAGGTCAGCTGGTATGTCCTGGTCAGATACCTATGGCCCAGCTGGGGACTGGGAGGGAACTTTTCTCGTGTTGACCAGACCTGGCAGGAGCCGTTGGGGTTCTTGGCCCTCTTTATGGCATGCAGTTTCCTCTTTTCCTTGGGCTATCAATAAATTATCTCACTATACCACAGAACAAGCATGCCAGTCCCTTTGCCTAACCTGATCATACTTGTTCTGCACTGCTTCTCAAAGACTTGGGGAACTGGAGGAGAGGATGGCACAATTTCCCTTCCCTACTATGGGCCATGGGTGCTGATTCAAGATGGCTTTTGAACACCTATTGAGGTTTTAAAATACAATATTTAATTTGTGCATAACTGTAACGTGCTTCTGAATCTCATTAAATCAAAGCTTCAAGAAAAAATACCGCAAACACCCTCTAAAAAAATCTGCCATAGGGTGTTTCTTTAGATTACTGCCAGAAAGACAAATTGGGGCATTCATGCAGCACTGAAACAGAATTTATGAAATTCAATAAAAGCTTGAAATTGAGATGTTAATACCCATATTTATAAGTTACTGATTGGTGCCTAAGAATAAAAGATGTGGTTATTACCATAGTTACTATTAGTTTCTATTGTTGTTGTTAGCAAAGAGTTTGGTAAAGTTAAGGTAAATAATAAACCAGAATCTCATTAAAACATGTATTATATATATACTCAAACAGGCTTCATACTTATTTTTTTTTAACCAGATATGTCAGGAAGCAGAAATCTTCCAGCCATCTTCAGCTGTGAGGAGGAGGACTTCTACACAGTAAAGGATTCAGAATCTTCTTTTTTGTTGCTTCCTGACATTTCTCGCTCTGACCTGCTTTGAAAACTTGGTTCCACATGTCTTCTCCCTGGTGGACACATCTCTCGACAGCTCCTCAACTGAAGGACTTTATGTTATCCTCAGGCGGCTCTTAGAAGTATTTTGCTGGCCCAAGAGCAGGGGCACATTGGAGTCAGTATTGCTTAAGGCAACTTTGCCATGGACAACATGACTTGAAGCCTTGGGTGGAGTGAGAGAGCGAGCACGAGTGTAGACACTGCTGTTACTCAGCTAAGAAAACAGCTCTGCTAAAGCCATTGGAAAGAATGAAAAGCCTGAGATTAAATGGAATTACTCTGGAAGATATTGTGCTTCCGTCATCACCAAATTACATTGGTCTGCAAAGTACAGGAGCAACACAGGGTGGAAGATACATAGTTTGTCACTACATTGTCCTGAAAAAAGGAGCCACGTGTAACAGAGAGCAGAAATTTTTGACTGTGTCTTTGAACTGTCTTTGTCTTTGAGGTTTTAGCACTTAAAATTGCTGCTTTGAACTTCCTCCCCCAGGACTCATAAGCTGGCACCATATTAACAAAGAGGCCTGTTGCACTGGGGGAAGAATACAGAAAAGTTAGAAAAACATTGCTGGGTGAAGGGTAAAGCAGGAGGGACAGGTGTCCACTTTGGTCAGGCATTCAGATATTATGAGATCAGACTCTAAAACTATGGAACAGGCTAAAAAAGGTGTTTGGGTTTTTTTTCCCCTAAGTAACAAACACAGCAAAGCAGTAACAACAACAGTCATATTAATACTTTTGGGCTTCTTCTATTTTCTTGCTATTTTCTAAGTTTTTAGGGTGCTCAGGATAGTATTTACAGCTATTCTTTACAACAACATGAGTCAAAGCATAGTTAAACAAATGAAAGCTCAGATTGTCTTCACGTGGTTTTTTTTGGTTCCTAAAGAAACATGTAAACTACTGCGAGACATATTACTCACTTATGAGATCTGGTAAGAGAGCGCCTGCCATCAGAGCACTGTACTTGCTCAATGACATTTTTCAAACAATGCTGGGACAAAACCCTGCCAGTCTGGTGGCAACAAAGCATTTGGTGAAGAGAGTTTGATCCTGTAAAATACTCCTGCAACTTTTAAATTAATTGTGTCTGAATTCTCTTTCTAATGAATTTGATTTTAGAATTTCCTGTAGTTTAAAAATCTGAGTTACTAAAAACCAGTTTGGTTTCAGATTAGTACATTCTTTAAGGACGTGTCCACGACAGCTGTGGCTGCTTTTACATATTTAATGTTTAGCCATCGTGTTCCTGCATGCAGACCTCTTTCCAGAAATGAAAGCCAAGGGGACGTAGGAGGCTCCATTCCAGCACATGACTAGTCCATGACACAGACCTGTACTCTTTTGTAAACCTCAGATGAAAAGCGAGCCCAAACCTCAGGAAACAGGACAAAGGGAAGGAGTGAACAGAAGGCATGTTCCTGACGACATGTTCCTGTAAAACGGAACAGGGAGACAGACACCATCCTGAGGGAGTAAGAGCACGCAGAACCTGAAATTGCATTTGTAATATTTATGCTTAATGTGCTTTGGACGTGGGGCTTCGCCACGGCCAGGTCAGTGGGAGGGAGGGAAGGAGGGAAGGAGGGAGGGTGTGCACCCAGCAGGCAGTGCTGGTGCGGGGGTGGCAGCACCCGCTTCCTTCTCCCTTTCTCTCCCACTCGGGCAGTTGAAGGATCCACGTCTGCCTGGGCACAGTAGGGTATACAAGCACTGCCTGTACTGTTGGTAATAGCTGCTGCAGTTATGAAAGCGGACAAAAGTGGAAGATGAAACTTCAAGGAAAAAAGCCGATGCCAAGCACGGGTGGTGTAGCAAAGCCAGGGTGCCCACGGTCCCAAGGGATCTGCAGTAAGATGGGATGGGAAGGACCATTGCTGCTGTGCTGAGTGCCCTGCCATGGAGCTGACCCTGCCAATGTTTGTCCCCTCACTTCATTTCTGTGGGTTTTGTGCTGCAGCACTCGAACGCCAACTCCACGGTGACCAGGTCCTCACTCCTGCACTTGGAGAGTGGGATGAGTCCTCAAGAAACAGGCTTTTAGGTGGATGATGGGTTTCTAAACCAAGGTTTGTGCTGTCTAGATGGATGCAAAGTGCACTTGGATGACAACTTGGTTGCATACAGCTGCTGAAGGAAACCCTGAATATCAGTGTAGGTTCTGTTTTCTTCTCGTTGCACATCTCAGCACATATCAGTATTCCAATGGCTTAATTAGTAGTGCTGAAAAGCCAAATACCCATACTGACTGTTAGCCACAGGGGCAACAGAAATTATTGGTTAAAGTTAGTGTGGTTCAATGTAGCTTCATTGGTACGGCTGAACTCCTTCAAATATTTTTTAAAACTATTTTTTAAAAAGCATGTAAAATGCTTAAGCGAACAAGAATTAGATAAACATTAGATAACAAAAGGTCAAAAAAGAGAGTAATAACTTAAATGTATTTACATGTAGATATATTTTAAAATCTCTTTCCTGGTATGAAACCTACTTAGAAGTGGAGGAACTGAGAAAAATACACAAGAAGATGAAATTGCAACTGAAAAAACATGTTGTAAACAGACATTACGGAAGGTAAGAAAAAGATATATAACTCATGTGATTTGGTTTTGCACAAATTTTATGCACCAAGATGTATATCTTTTTGCAATGAATTACATCTATGTCATATCAATTAAATAGGAGTAATGTTTGAGATACCATTAAATTGAGACACTTCATGCCAGAAAACCACAGGAAAATATATGTGATCAACCTGAAAGATTATCCTCCATTTAAATATTAATGTAGGGGTGAGGAAATCTCTATAACAGGGAAAAATAATTGCACATATTCTCCCTATTCATTATGCCTGATTGGCCAGGAGAAAAAGAAATACGCAAATAAGGCACTAATTGCAGAGGGAAATATGCAAGCTGTGATGGAAGCCCAGCTGGCAGAGCTGGCATGCGGATTTGTCGTCCTCTGGGCATTACAGTGAGTATTTAAAAACCACTCAGAGGTGGTTTCACGTTTTTCACATCAGGAAATGCAGACGGTCCATCAAATTTCAGAAACTCTCTGGCGTAACACAGGACACGTTCTCCAGGCTTGCTCTCAGCCCAGCTACCAGCAACAAGCTCCACTCTTCCCTCTGTGCCCTTCAGAAAGTCTCTGTCTCTTCATGTCCATCAAGGCCTGCTGCTGTCTGCTTTCACTGCCTGTATTCCCGTGGCCAAGTCCCTGTTCGCTGGCTCGCTCCGATTCCCGTCGTCCCTCCTTGCTCCTCATGCTCCCGATGTCTCCCTTCGGCAGCGCGCAGGAGCTCCTGGGCAGAGCTGCCCTTCCCAGCTGGCTGCCCACAAAGCAGGGTGCCACAACCATCACCACAAGGCAAGCATGCGATGCTTTGCCAGGCTCCTCCTCCATGGCAGAGCACAAAGAACGCTCTTCAGCCACCGAAATAAAAGAGATGAGCTACCAAGCTAACACAGACCCGCTGGCCACCTCGCTCAAGGATCTTATCTGCTTCATATTTTTTTGTTTCATTTTCAAATGGCTCGTTATCCATGCTGATCAAAACAGACTAAAGCCCCAAACTGAATACGACTGCCCTTTCTTTTCTCTAGAGGATTAAATTGGTCTGTGTCAAAGATGCAATAAAAAGAAAGGTGACATAGGATGGAAATCTAGCACATGGTGTCTGCTCAATGCAATACTTCAGGTGTGGGATCAAGCAGAACTAACAGACACAGCAGAAGACTGTTTGACACATTATTATTTTCTCCATGGCAATTCTTTCTGAGGGATTGCTGTGTCATTGTAGTGCTTAATATGTAGCTCTATGGGACTAATAGGCCTTTCCAGCTCTCCTTCGCTTTACACTGAGGCGTTTCAGCAACAAGACCAAAGAAATAAAGGGAGTTTCATCATAGCAGTGTAGAACATGTAAGAAAGAAGATAACCTGATTCAGTAAGAATTTCATCCTACCTGAAATGGAGAACTGGGTGAAGGGTAGAGGTGAAATAATTGCTCCCAAATATGCTGAGCTTTCAACGTAACATGGAAACTCAACCCTCTGGCCCAGCAATGTTCTCGGTTCACAGTCCAATGAAGATTAGACATACAAGCACCACCTCAAATGCTATAAAGCTGTAGTTACAAAAGCTGGATGCTCTAGAGCATTATTAGCATACAGTTCTGATTCACCTTATTTACTGCAATGGGAGGTGAGCTGAGATGGACTCTGTGTCAGCACACCATATCACCGCTGCGGTTCACTCCTAGATCCAGATGAGGTATTTCTAGCCCATGCTGCAGAGTGCACTGTGAACGTAACCTGAGGTTTTATAGGGCAGAACAGACTGTCATGATGATGTGGTCTGCCCTGCAGCACAACACCGTCCAAAAAATATCACTCCTTCATCTCTTTATCAGTTTTATTTGTGACGTCTGAGTTATTACATTCGGTCTTCTCAAGATTTGAAGAGGAGGAGGAAATACTGCACCCCTGAAATTGGCTGTGTTTATCGTTCAAGTTGTACATGTAAATTTGTCTAAATTCTCCTTCCAGTGAGCAGATTTTGTCTGCCTTTGTTTACAAAAACGGATTATCAGAAATCCTTTCCCATGCAGATAATTGTAGCCAACCATGAAACTATCATTTTATCATGTTTTTGAACAAGTAAACTAAATCTGGGGTTTTAAACTTCTCACTCAGTCAGACAGGTCTTCCTGACATCAAGTTTTCCTTCAGCTTTTTCCTGAAGTGCTCAGAACCAGACACAATACTCTCATAAGAATCTCACTGATCCCTCTATGCAGGAATATTATCATCATTGCAGCTCTCCAGATTCCTGTGCTTCTACATTCTGGATCACAATGGTTGTCTTAACCGCTGCATCTACTGGCATCACCTGCTGAATTACATGGCCACAGTCTTACCTAACTTCATTTTGGAGCCATTACTTCCCTGAGCTCAGACCTCTGTCCGATAAAAAGGATGAGAGAGTGCAAACATTAACCAGATGACACACAAAATCTGATTTCTGGGAATGTAAAGGTGTTGTTGAGCACACCTATTTCAATCAGGTCCATTTGGGACTAATTGCTTGATTTTGTGGGGTTGTCAATTGCCTTACATGCCTTCTCTATAAGCTGCAGTCAACACCCCAGCTGCTTCATCTGTCTAGCTGGACTGCCCACTATGGGCTGAATGGGCATCATCACAGTTAAAAAGAAGTAAGTTTCGTCAGGGAACACATTACCTAAAAGTGATTTCAATGAACAAAGCAAAGGTCATTATTCTTTCCAGTTTCAACATTTTGTCTTAAGAGAGGTGTTGCCTACAAGGAGGGAATAGAACAACAAAAATGAAAGGACAGGTGGAAATTATGGTGCATGGGGAGAGGTGGGAAGGCAGCTCTTGGTGCCCACAGGGGCAGGACAAGGTGACCTGCAGTGGGAGACCTCACGCATCTTATGTTCTCTAGAACACGGTGCTTGTGTAGAAGTTTGCCAGGACCTGTGCAAAGTCAGCATCACATGAATGGGAACCAGTGTCACAGAGAGAAGGAAGACAAAAGGCCTGAGTGGTTTTTGGGTCTCTACGCATAGGCATGGTGTAGAACATACTGCCTTGAAGTTATGCCTTCTTGTAATTTAGGAGGTGACCACATCTACAGTATTACAGCGCATTTTCCTTGCTGTGGGTGCAGTGTAGGCTGAGAAGGAGCTTTTTGTTTGCTGTTCACCTCCCTGAACAATATAAGCTCCACTGGCAAGAGCTCTTTGCAGTCAGCAGAGGTGCATGCGCTGCAGGAGGAGCTGATCACCTGCAGACCCTCAGAGCGGCCCAGCAGTTCCCTCTCTTTCCCAGCTCCTGCAGCAGCTCCCTTCTTGCACTCTGTCATGCACAGCATCAGTCAGCATTTTCTGCCATTACACAAAGCTGATGTCTCTCCACTAAAATGTATATAGGAAAGCTAGGTCTATGCTGGCTCTTATTGTGTACCGTGTTTACGGATGAACATTGCAAACTGCTGTCTGGACCTGGGATGGTACTGAGTTTTGTACATGAGACACGATTTTTATCTTAGCTTTCACTCCACGGTGTGTTATATGTAAGCAGTTTTGTCTTAAAAGTCAAGGAAAATGTCAAAGCCAAGTCAGAAACTGATCACAATCACATGAACCTGTGCCAAGGCCTTATATGAAAGTGAAGCAATGCTGGTGAAAAACAGTAAACATGGATTGCTTACAGGTGAGGAAGGCTCCCCAACCTTTCAGTGACCTTGGACTGAGGTGGAGTTTGTAACAAAATATGAAAACAGGCATACCTCCCCTGGTTTCACTTTTCAAAGTAAACACTGCAAGCCCAGCCTCAGTGCAGCCAAAGTATAACTGCCACAGGAGCCATCGGCGTCAAGGTGTTTGTGTTCACAACTAGAATGTTCTGCAAACCTGCACCAAATCACCTTGGCTTGGCAAAGCAAAAAGAAAAAAATAAAAGAACAGGGAGGGAAACAAAAATTTTAATATCAAGCAGCCAAAGAAAAAAGCCAAAGCACAACATGCCAGTGGGATCCTGGGGTGCATTAAGAGGAGCGTGGCCAGCAGGTAGAGGGAGGTTCTCCTTCCCCTCTACTCTGCCCTAGTGAGGCCCCATCTGGAGTACTCTGTCCAGTTCTGGGCTCTCTCAAGAAAGATGAGGAGCTACTGGAGACAGTCCAGCGGAGGGCTACGAGGATGATGAGGGGACTGGAGCATCTCTCCTATGAGGAAAGGCTGAGGGAGTAGGGCTTGTTCAGCCTGAAGAAGAGAAGGCAGAGAGCGGACCTTAGAAATGCTTATAAATATCTGAAGGGTGGGTGTCAGGAGGATGGGGCCAGACTCTTATCAGTGGTGCCCAGCGACAGGACAAGGGGCAACGGACACAAATTGAAGCTTAGGAAGTTCCGTCTGAAGATGACGAAGAACTTCTTCACTCTGAGGGTGACGGAGCCCTGGAACAGGCTGCCCAGGGAGGTTGTGGATTCTCCTTCTCTGGAGACATGGACGTCGCCTGGACAAGGTCCTGTGCAGCCTGCTGTAGGTGACCCTGCTTCGGCAGGGGGGTTGGACTAGATGACCCCCAGAGGTCCCTTCCAACCCCTA
>Ga0065711_1005717_pt1 | contig 19349 bp, 9 predicted proteins | sample Hoacrofraction12_FD_59098 | JGI IMG/M metagenome (GOLD analysis project Ga0065711, IMG submission 59098) | Hoatzin crop microbial communities from Cojedes, Venezuela - Epithelial fraction 12 v2 (version 2) | ecosystem: Host-associated > Birds > Digestive system > Esophagus > Crop | place...
AAACTGAGGCACAGGAAGTTCCACCTGAACATGAGGAAGAACTTCTTCCCTCTGAGGGTGACGGAGCACTGGAACAGGCTGCCCAGGGAGGTTGTGGAGTCTCCTTCTCTGGAGATATTCAAGACCCACCTGGACAGGTCCTGTGCAGCCTGCTGTAGGAGACTCTGCTTCAGCAGGGGGGTTGGACTAGATGACCCACAGAGGTCCCTTCCAACCCCAAACATTCTGTGATTCTGAGGGAAGGGATGCCATCCAGAGGGACCTTGACAGGCTTGAGAGTTGAGGCCGTGCAAACCTCATGAGGTTCAACAAGGCCAAGTGCACGGTCCTGCACCTGGGTCGGGGCAATCTCAAGCACAAATACAAGCTGGGTGGAAGATAAATTGAGAGCAGCCCTGTGGAGAACTTCCTGGGTGTACTGGTGGATGAAAAGCTGGACATGTGCCAGCAATGTGTGCTCACAGCCCAGAAAGACGACCATATCCTGGGCTCCTTCAAAAGCAGTGTGGCCAGCAGGTTGAGGGAGGTGATTTTGCCGCTCTACTCTGCTCTGGTGAGACCCCACCTGGAGTCCTGTGTCCAGCTCTGGAGCCCTCAGCACAGGAAAGACATGGACCTATTGGAGTGGGCCCAGAGGAGGGCCACAAAAATGATCAGAGGGCTGGAAAACCTCTGCTATGAGGACAGACTGAGAGGGTTGGGGCTGTTCAGCCTGGAGAAGAGAAGTATTTGGGGACATCTTATAGCAGCCTTCCAGTACCTGAAGGGGGCCTACAAGAGAGGTGGAGAGGGACTTTTTGCAAGAGCATGTAGTGATAGAACAAAGGATAATGGCTTTAAACTGAAAGAGGGTAGATTTGTATTAGACATAAGAAAGAAACACTTTACTATAGACTCGTGAGGCACTGGAACAGGTTGCCCAGAGAAGTTGTGGATGCCCCCTCCCTGGCAGCATTCAAGGTCAGATTGGATGGGGCTTTGAGCAAACTGGTCTAGTGGAAGCTGTCCCTGCCCATGGCAGGAGGATTGGAAACAGGTGATCTTTAAGGTCTCTTCCAACCCAAACCATTCCATGGTTCTAAGATAAGCCAGTCCTTGCAGGAGTAGTGGCTAAAGCTATGGGGTTAAGCTGTGGAAAAGGCTATGGTCATTCTCTGAAAAGGGTACAGAAAAGAGATATGATGTGCACAATTCTAGAGATCCAAGTACTAAGGTAATGTCATGTCAAGTCATATGCTGAAGTGAGGAGCACGAAACAAAAGAGCAGTATGAGACACTGGTTACTCACATACCCGGGCCAGTTTGTTGCCATTAGCAATCATTTGTGCTTGTCTGAAGGACTTAACTCACAGCAAGGCTAAGTGCGTCTATTCAGTTACAGAGAATTTAACAGACAAAAGATTTGTCCAAACAGCACATCTGTCATATGCTGGAGGTGGAATCTAGAGGATTTGTCATTATGTCAGAAAAGGAAACTTCCTCATCTGTTATTGAATTGTCTGCACAATTTAGTGATAAATCTAGAGTGAATGCAGAGCTTAGAGCGACCATTTTGCAAGTACCACATGTTCAGGTAGGTTTAGGTACAGTAGCTTACACATATGACAAAGTGTAAGATTTGAATGAGCCTTAACAGCTCTTACAAGCAAGCAAAGGTCCAGTAAATACACATCATTCAATGTAAGAAAGACTTCGTTTATCATTCAATACAAAACAATTAAGGCTGTTTCTGCAAAGATTCAATCTATGCAGTCAGATGCAGGAGTTACCTGCAAAAGCACATTCTGATGAACATTTTTAGGAAGTCCCTGAAGAACAAGTGTGGCGGAGCTTATGCACATGGCAAGCTATCCCAGAGAAAAGTATTTTATGCAAAGATTGGAAAAGGTGACCTTTGCATATAGAAATTTCTATCAAACTTAGAACATCTGCTGTAAAGCCAGTCTAGTAATGTGACAAATGGAAGAGAGTAAGATACTTGTCTTCATATAACACGTTATTTTAGCCTGAACAGGATTCCTGGAAGAGACAGTAAAAGGAGCCAAAGTGTACATGTGTGCAAACAGAACTGCTGCTCAAGCCCCATTCAGTAAATGAAATATGTTGAAAAAGTGCTTGTTAGCCTTGCCATTTTAATGTGACCAGACCTTCTGCATAACATAAGAGGGAGAAAATGTCACAACTGAAGAAGAAAAGTCTTGTGTGGAGTCTTCGCATTTATAAACTAAAATTGGATCTATAAAGCAGACTTTAATACAGGCTTTCTATTATGAGAATTTCTGCTATAGAGAAGGGTCTGTTGATGGAGATGTTATGCAGTGGTCGCTGAATATCGTGCAAGCACTACAAGTAGCAAAACATCCATGTGTTTAAGCTCTCTTCAGCAGAAAGCAAAGACTATAGAAGCAGTTTTCCAAAATATTGTCAATGTTACCTGAAGCTTCTGTTTACAATTGGAAACATTTTAAATATTCAAATTTATGAGATATTTGCATACTATCCCACATTGTAGCTTAAACATCTATCCAACCAGTTAGAGAATATTAATGCAACCATGCAGTTTCACTGTAAAACAGCCTCTAGGAATTGATTAGCATGAAAAAATTGTCTTTTTTGATGCAGAACAGTTTACACTGTTTTATTTTATGCTATTTTCTTCAGAGGAAAAATTCATATGGGATCTGTAATACTTAATGTCTAGTTTTTGTAAGATGCACCCCTTCATAATTATTCAGTTTTCACAAACAGTGATATTTTCTTTGCAGTGTATTTTAAACTAAAATAGAACTCCTTGGAGGTTGCAAAGGGTCAAACACAAACATTAATTTCAGGAATAATGCATAAGATCCCATGATCCAGTACTAGAGATACCAGAGATGTGTAAATCTTTCAACAAGCTGTATTCTTTGTTAAAAAAATGAAGAATAAAAATGCACAGAGAAACTGCAGAAAAAATTTATCAATATGTGTGAAGTCCCTCTGTTTCAAGCTAATAATATATATAGATTAAAAAAAGAATCCCACCTGGGAAAACCTAAGGTCTTGGATCAAGCTGTAGAAAGTAGATAGAACAGTCTTTTCTATTGTCTCAACTGATGGGTACTGCAGAAGACACAGATATCCTTTGTTCTATTTTGAATTCATCAATGATTTATCTTGCCCAGCATGTATAAAAATGACAACACAAAGATGGACCTTAGAAAATTGTCATGCTTTGATTTTTTTATATTGCTTGTTTTGGGGGCACAACCTGCAGGAAGGGGATATCAGGTGGCCTGGACCACAATACATGTTCTTAACAACCTATGTGTAGCAATACATCTAGGAAAAATAATATTTTATTTACAATAAGGTTAAATAATGAATTGTATTTCTTAATCGTATTACCAATTTTAATTTGTTCAATAAATCCAATATCTGGTAAACGTGATGAAAAAATACATTGGCTGGCTGGGAAGGTGCTGTTATTCAGAATGCAGCTGTCAGGACTGAGCCACCACGCAAGGCGACAGCGGAAAAAATTTTCTGGCACGTGCACCTTTGTCTGCCTTTCTAAGGCATCAGAAGGGACTCTGCTTCAGTTTAGAAATGTAACTGCTTACCTGCTTCTCACTTTCTTTAATTACTTCTCCATGTGACTATTTTCACAAAGCAGAATGAGTGCTCTAAGTTTACAGGAAAAATACTACTTATTTCAAAATATGTCCCTTAAAAAGACATTCTTTAAAGACCAATAAAATCATAACGGAAACTGTCTCCAGAGCTTCAGCACAATCTGGAAAAGGCAAAATTAGCAATCATTGAAAGAATACATATGAAAAAGAAAATTATTTTCTCCCATTGGGAGAACATATCTGAACAGGGCACCTGAAGGCAAATGAGCACAGATGGATTTCTTACTGCTTATGTTGCCTTATAAAGTGACGCCTATTACTACAACTACAATGTGGTTGTAGCAGCTGATGATCCTATGGGGAGCATATTCCAAAAACTTCTCGACATCCAGCGTTTCGGTCTCAGTTTGACCTTACTTGGTAAGTAGTCTTCTGCTTTCTTGGGGCAATCTGTTTTGGTGGGAATTGATTTCCTTGAAAGCAACTACCTACTTCTAGACTGAAACAGGCTAGTGTAGGGACAATAAAACATGTCAATTGGCAGAGGTTTTAGATGAAATGTTTATGATATCTTTCCCGTCTCTGTTTTCACATGACACTTTGAAGACAAAACAAGGCTGAAAAGGGTGATGTATCACAGCTGTCTGTTTTCAGACGGGACACTGCAGTGATAAGAAAAATGTCAGGAGCTGTTTTGGATGTTTGGTTCCAAACCTTCATTAGTAGGCAACTCAGGAGTACATGAGGATATTTACCACCTTTTTGTCCAACAGCAATAGTAGAGAGTCATTTAAATCCAGATGCATCAGAAAGAGCATTGCCCCTGTAACTAAAATTGTTGTTAATTAGCTACATGTGATAAATGCTGGAGAAGGCAATTATCATTAGAAAACCTGGAAAAAGGATCATAATTTTTTTTAATGTAAATTCTGTCTAGAACTGAAGAAGGTGAGAGGAGGGGAACTGAAGTGTTCAGAGCTGGAATAAGAAGTAGTAAAATCACTTCAGTGCTCACACAGGCTTTCATGCTTAACTACCTGCTTAAGAAATTAGCCACATTTTCCTCAGTTGAACTAACATTTTTCACACACACTGTATGGTAATATCTTCCATCTTCTAGAGAATAATTTCTGAAACACCATATATTTATTTATACCAAATTTACACCAGTATTTTGAAAGAGTTAGGGTACTTAAGTTGGAAGTGCGGTATGAATAATAATTTAATTGTAGTGGTGGTATTGCTTGGTATCAGTGCAGTGCCTGTGTACACACCTGGTACACTTTGGTCATCAGTTCCCTGAGTGGCCCAGAAACTCCACTTCTAGTTGTTTTCACAGACGAGGTAAGGACCTGGTTTGAAAGAACAGACCAACCTGAAACTAGGTGACTGGTCTCCTAGCCACTTTCAAAGCACAGGTTTTGACGAAGTGGTGCAAGAGATCTCTGGGTGGGAATTTTTCACTGTCCTGAAGAGTCCCTTAGAGGACAGCTCCTGCTGTATCAAGAACAATATATTAAGGCTTATTTGACACTGTAGGTGGGTAACCTGGCCATTTCAGAGGCTTCCCTAGGTACTTCCTGCTGAGTTTGAACACAGGTAAGGCACTTGTAAAAGGTAACTAGAAACTGGTCCTGCAGATGCAGAAATATGTACATAGGATGGTCCTTCATGCATGGATAAGTTAGCAAGATGCTTTGCACATACTTTGCAAAGTAATATCAGTAACAATGGATCATGCATGTGCTTGAGTGGCCATGAAGGACTGTGGGCCATCTGGATGGCTAGGACCAAGCAGAACAGCAGTTCGGGGAGTCCTGTTCATTACAGCTGGAACATCATTGCAAGAAGCCTTGCAACAGATACTCCTGACACCACCTAGCCATGACCAACCCTTGCCTGAGACATTTCCTTGATGTATGAGCATTACTCTATGCCAAAAAACATATGCCATGTTTTTCTTTTAAATAAATATTCTGTGTGTGAGTATGTGTATAGCAGCAGCCTGCCTGTGTAGCCTGACAGTTACCCAGATGTTGGTCTGAACGGTACTCAGAAAGCTTCCCTGTAACTGGCAAAAAACACACTTAGTTTTTGTCCTTTCTTTGTGGCTGATCTTGGAAGCCTGTCAGGAGAACATAGACTTTGCACAAAGGGAGAGAGGAGAGGAGAAGAGAGGACAGGGAAGGAGAGGAGACGGAGTGGGGCTTTTTCCTGGTTAAGGATTGCAAAGAAAAAGCTGAATTGCTAAGGTTTCTAGGAACAGACCTATCACTGACTTAGATAAAATGAAACAATAAATCAGATCAAAGGTGATTACAGAAGTTAAAATACCTTATGTTACTTATAGAGTAAAAAGACATCTTCTGGTGAGATTATGTCTCTCTTATCTGTAATTATGCTGAAGTTTTGATCTGCGGATGTTCAGACTCCTCTTGAAACACAGTAATTGAATCTGGGTTTCTTTTTTTGGCCTTTCGTCGTGTCATAGCACATGAACTTTTAAGGCCATATCTCTGTTACATAGGTCTATTTATTATAGTGCATGTATCAGTTGCTAAGTAAAATTCTTTGCACCTGTAACACTGAAAACTGTATGTTACTGAGTCATCTTGGGGCAAGATCTTTTTCTTAAATTTGCAGGTGTAGGTGGTGCTCAAGATTTTCATGTTTATCTTTCAAGAACCTATCACTTCAGCTGTTTTTCACTTAGGACAGCTCGATTCCTTTTATATCCCTATTTGATGGTTCAAATGGCTCCTCTCCGCAGCCTGCTCCTTACAGGGAAGAACAGGTTCAGGCCTGCTTGCAGAGCACTGTCAGTACCACTCTCTCACACCAGATGCAGCAGTTTGAACACCTCCCAGGTCCTGGATTGCTTAGAGGCTGTGGAGTGTAACGCAGTGCATGCCTAGAATTTTCTCATTTGAACTTGTTCCTTCCAGAGGTATAAGATCTGCCAAATCTATCTCTCTTGTAAGTGTATTCTAATAAGCCTTAGGGTTGATATTTTAGCATAGAAACAATATTGCAAACTTAAATGCAGGACACAGTTCTGGTCTATAGTCTTTTATTATCATCCTTCACCTAGACTTTCTAAGATGCAGCTCAACTCTGACAAGGAACAGTTGGGGCAGCTGATGCCTATCTGTCTGTTTGGTTGAGTTGCATGTTTTCATCTTGCTCTAAAAGCTTTCCAGACATGCCTCTTCACAGCATCTGTTCTTTGTGGTAAGTGAAATATTTAGATGTTATGTGGTTTTGGAATGAAATTGTTAAAACTAGAATTTTGGTTCTGCAAAAAAAATTAACTCTATGTTCAGTGTAAGTAAGGTGTTAAATGTTTGTACTCCATTTTCTCTTAATTTTATTTCTTACATCTGAAGAGAAGCTCAGTGTTTCATCAGGAAGATATTTTTTTAAAAATGGGTGAAACTGGAAACAAAAAAGAAAGCTTAGAGCCCAACTGACAGACAGAGGCAACAGATGCCGCAGTTTGTGCAGAAAGGAGCCAGAAGCTCAGCTGCGGGTGGTGCACATGTGCTCAGCAGTGCTGGTGGTGATGCGCTGCAGAACACGCTGCCCAGTACCAACTGGAAAAGCTGCCCTGATACATAGAAGTCCTTGACCCAGACTGAGATCCCAAGGGAGTGTGCAGTGCCGCAGATCTGGGGCTGCATGTAAGCAGTGATATCTCACTGAAGAGACAGGAGAGGGAGTTCTTGCTCACAGTTGTTGTGTGCTGGTAGTGGGTCTGTGTAAAGGAATTGCAGAAGGAGGTCAGCAGGCTGCCCAGATTCAGAGAATGAAAAGAGCAGATAGACTAATCTCCCTTGACACCCTCAAGATACAAGAACCCATATGTATTATGGGAGGGGCAGGCAAAGTCTGCACTTATCAGGCTGGGAAATGAACGTTATTTTCCTGGCGAAAGCTGGAAATTGTGAATTTCAGCACTGGGAGGATGGCTCCTGCTCCATTTGTTCATTGACAGCTACAGAGCAGGTTCAGCGCCGTGGTAGTTCTGTCCAGCACAGCACCCAAGCCAGCTGAGCCGCAGCCCGGCAGCAGTGCCAGAGACAGGTCAGTGATAGCTGTGGGAGGCTCCCTGCTGGGGGGACGGAGGTCCCCCATCTGCCAGCGTGAACTGCCTTCTAGGGAGGTTTCTTGCTTGCCTCGTTCTGGGATCCAGGGTGCAGTGACTTCTGACTGTACTGCTCTTCCACGTGGGCATCAATGGCTCTGCCAGAGGAGCCACTGATGGGAATGCTCTGCTAATTCTTACAAACAAGAAAGAAATGATCTGGGATGTGAAGGTCAGGGCAGCCTTGGCTGCAGTGAACCAGAGATGGTGGAGTTCAGGATCCTGAGAGGAAGGAGCAAGGGCAATAGCAAGAATGCAACCATGGACTTCAGGAGAGCAGACTTTGGCCTCTCCAGAGATCTGTTGGGAAGCATTACAGGACATATGGCCCTGGAGAGAAGAGACATCCAGGAGAGCTTGCTGATTTTCAAAGATTGTGTCCCTAAAGCTCAACAGTAGCCCATCCTGACATGAGGTCAAGCAAATGCAGCAGGAGACCTGGATGAATGAACAAGGAGCTCTTGACTAAACTCAGACACAGAAACAGTGCATTGTAGATAGTGAAGAATTTTCACCTGTTCTTTCTACTACTGGAATCACACATGTGAATAAAAAATAAAATTTATCTGTACATCAGTAGGTTAGGTGGATTCAAAAGCTGCTTAAAATAATTAGGACTTGCACTTTCTGTCAGTTGAGGACTTTAAGAAGTTTTAAATTTGTCAATCATTTTCCAATTTAGAATAACTTGAAAACCATCCTCTTCTGCTATGTGACAAGCGTATTTGTCTGATAAATCCTTCAGGCTCTGAAGAAATCAATGTTAGCACTGAACGGTTTATTAGAGGTATTTTGAATTAGATTTGGTACTCTAGAAAACTATTATAATAGAACTTACATAGGTTGAGGTTTTTGTGATGCTTGGACAGGGTGGAAAAAATTATTAAATTACAAAAGATCCCAGAATTCATAGGCAGTGTAAAAAAACCCCAGACTGAGTAATATTCATAACATTCCTCTGTATATACATTTTTTTGCTTATAAATTGACAATTCTTCAGACAGTAGATATGTAGTTCAGTCTACATTTGAAAAAAAATAATTTTGTTACAAAACATTGGCTGGCTATAACTTCAAATGTATGTATTGCATATGTTTCATAATTAGCAATTCAACTGTCCTCTGCCCCACAAAACCACACACAAATGCCCTTGTATCTTTATTTAAAGCGTTCTCTTGCTAGGAGAAGAAACAGGACTCAAAGGAGTTCAAGGGGAGATGAAGATTTTCAAATGAAAAGCACACAGAGATTATGAAGCCTTTTTGAAAAAGTCTCTGAGGAGGAAAATTTTATTCCCTCACTAAAGAAAGGAAGTTCTCATTAAAAGAAGAAAATGGAAGACCAGAATGCTGCTAAACCAAAGACCTGTCAGCCTGAAAGTTTGACTAATATCTGAGCTGTGAATTCCATGAGTGAGACTGAACCTGCAGTTACCATTACTTTCCAGCTGTTTGCGAAAGCAAAACAAAACCCTTCGCGAAACGGCTTCTTTTGCAGGAGCTACTGATGCTTCTGCCATATGGTGGCTGTGGCTGCTGCCATACCCTAGCCATGGGCTCTCAGGCTTGGGCCTGGTGGGTGGAAATATTCAGTTCACGGCTCCCGCAGAAAGGTATCTCCACCAAGAAGTGACAACAGAGTTGGCCAGGTTTGTGACATGAATTGGCTCATCAAGAGAACACAGAAATCACGCTGCAGGATGGAGGGAAGAAGTGGCTTCCTGCTGCTAGACACAGAACTTCTCATTTCTGTCTCCAGTAGCGGCTGTTACACCAGCTCAGCCATCTTACCTGACTGCTTCTTCAGGACAAGATGTGTAGTCCATATCACTGTCCCAGCGGGAAAAGCAAGGAACCTGTAACAAAAGTAGGCTCTGATGACATGGGAGACAAGATTAATTAAGAGAGTGAAGCCTGGAGGATGTCCACACGCCCAGTCCGGCTGCAGCGGGAAGCTGGCCTGAGCTTACCCCGTGCTGTTAATTTGTATAGACACATAAATTCAAAAGTCAAGATTTTGCATTTTTGTTTGTAGTGGCTTTAAGTGGCAAATTCTTACTCCAGTGAGACTTGTAATGCTCTACCAGAGCCAGAGTTTGAGGGACTTGTCTTTTGGCATAGAAGCAAAAAAAAAAAAAAAAAAAGAACTAACCATGCCTACTGTATAGCTTCAAACTGAATTTCAGATTAATTTAGTTCATCCAAGAAATTACAAGTCTTCAGTTCATTGTGTATGTATCTATCAGTAATTCTATCAGAAAGAGTAAGTCATTAAAGGAAATTATCAACAGCTACTGAAAAGAATTTGTTTCAGTTGCATTCACTTTCCAAAAATACCTCAAGGAACACTTTTGCTGGTGTGAGCACATCTTATGGAATACAGAGTTTGAAGCACAGATTGCAGAGAATGAGTTCTATGTGCCTGACATGGTTCAGTGGAAACTGGATGACGCCATACCCATTCAGTTAGGAACATGGAGAACTCTGTGTGATACCTGTCCAGCTAGAAGACAGCCTTCTCATCCCAACCTTACACATTTTTTTGTTAAACGAAGCTCAGAGCCAACCACCAGAAAGTCTGTTGGAAAATTCTTTAAAAATTCTAAGTGCTCATGCAAGTAATTTCCTTTGCAGAGCTGTGTAACCATAGTGGTACAGACATGGCAGGTCAGACTACGGGGGTTTGTGTGTCACTGTAGCCCAGATGTGTGGCACGGTTTAGCTTCAAATAAATCCTTAAAAACACTGTGTGAATTCTGGGCAGAATCCCATTTCTCTTGGTTTAGCCAGTGAAAGAATTGCATTGTAGAAACAGAACAGAAGGTCTGATGTTTGTTTTCTCTGGCAATGGAAATGGATGAAAATGTTTCTTCCTCCAGCTGCCCCATCTGTGGTGTGCTGAAGTCCACTGAGCTCTCTCCTGCATCAGGATAACCTTTTGTAAGGCTGCACTGAAGTGACTCCATTTAAGACAGTATGTTTTGTTTTAGTCCTGTGCTCCATTTTACAGTTCAGCCCTGCTGGGGCCTGGATCAGCGTGCCTTGGAGGGGGGAAGAACTATGGTGGAAGGGCAACCTGTGCCTGGAGAAAACAATTGTTTTCTAAATGGCCTTGGCCACGATGACCTTATTCTGATGCAGCGGTGTGTAGCCATGGGCTCCCTAGTGCTGATGTGAGAGCAGAGTCAGGGCTGTACCACTGCAGATGGGAGGAAGAGTTGCCCCTCTTGGAAGCCGCAGGACCGCAAACCACATGCTCGCCTGGTGACAATCTAGACTGTATGTTACACATTGTTATGCCAGGTTTGAGCTTATATTTCAATTTCTTCAGGCTTCTGTGCCTAAAGACTTTTCTGAGGCCAAGTTAAGATAATGCAGAAAAGACATATTGTTTCATTGAAATATAAACATAGCCTGTGTGTGTACGTTTGATCCTCATCACCTCCATCAGCAAAAGAAACGCAGACAACATCAAATCTCATAAGAAGTTTCCTACCCCTTGATACAATTTGGAATCTATCTGAGAGAGCACAGCAAGGTTATACCAGAGCAGCACTTTGTATTATCGCTTTACGGAGTCGTGCACATCCTGATAAAGAAAATAGCAACTCATTAGAATTCAAAGATAAACTAGTTTCATAAAAAGAAAATAAAAACCTTTCACAAGTAACTTCTAGTATATTTTAGCTTTTCTGCTGGGCTGTAGGGCTTTGCTTGTAGCTGAAATTGGTACTAATCAGCAATTTTAGAAGTTTGCATTTATTATAGCAATCTTACATCTCTTCATTTTAGGGACTTGCACATTTAAGTAAAAAAAAATCAAGAAAGAAAAAAGCATTATTGTATTAAATTTGACTCTAGAAGACTAACAGATACATTAAAAACTGAGATAGATAATACAGGTGGGTTTTCTGATCAATGGCTCTAATAACAGCTGTGTGGTGTGAGGTTTAGTGAGTTGCTTACAATGCATAATACAGGTCAAGTTTGAGTTAGTTGGGATTCTTTTCCCCTTCAGTTGTGCTACACAGCACAATCAGAAATACAGTAACCAGCAAGAGCATCTGTCTTTGAAAACATTTCCAAAGCCACCTTGGACTGAAGATGAAGTTCATTACAACATCCTACAAAAGCAAGCTTTTCTCTAAACAAGATGAACTTTACTTTCTTAGCTATCTGTGTAGTACTGTGGAAATAGTCTTTGCAAATCGCATTTTCTCTGTGGAAAGAACCGCTTGCAATTTGGTTGTATGCATTGCAGGAAGAGGTAAGAATTTCTACAAGTTTTAGACTACTGGACAGTGCTTAAAAACAGAGCTGTGGTGCAGTACAGAGTTAGTATGCTTTAGAAACATACCAAACAGGTACTTCTCTAGTGAACTCTGTCCCCTTTTCTGACTATTAATACCTATCTTTGCCCAAATGATGGTGTAATAGGATGGCAGACAAAGCTAATCAGCTTCTAGACAAATAAAAATATACAAAAAATTCTCTATATTCACAACATTAAGGAAAAGAAAATTAGAAACCTCGAAGGACTCAAAAAATCCACATATCTGGAATAATTTGTGCTGTACTTAAGGAAGACACAGATTTTTACATTGGATAAAACATGTCTTACAGCAGTGATGGGAAAATCCTTGCTATATCATATCCATCTATTTGTATCCATATTCTACCATGACGTGCAAATAATGTCTCATCGAGTGTGTTCCTATTCCCCCTCCGCCCGTGGAGGCAATGCTCTTGTTCCAGAGAGGAGCTGATGAGGTGAGTCAGCATCTTTGACCGTTTCTTTAACAACAACAAAATAAATACATGGCTGTTGAAAATGTTAGAGGAAAATATATTCTGCTGGATTCAAGACCTTGGGATAGGCGAGGCTGCCCAGCTCTGCGCCCCTGGGTCCAGCCAGCAGCTAGGCTGGAGATGCATTCTCAGCAGGCAGATGCACACAGAGCACATGTACACACCATGTGCGTACCTATACACGTATCCGGACACACGCATCAGACAGACACCCAGAGTGCTCACATGAACACAGACAGCACCGTGGACCTCATCCTGCTCCCCCTCTCCAGTGGAACGGATGGAGTTCCACCAGTGAATGCGGTGGGTCCCTCTGGCAGCCAGCTCAGACTCTCAGCCTGATCAGCAGCTGCCCCTGAATCCCAGTCTCCCTAGTTACTGGCATGGGGACATACAGCCCCTGCAGCTGCAGCCCCACACCAGCTTCTGGGACAGACCGTTGCATGCACACACACACATGCATACGCGTACACAAACACGTGTACTTGTGCACACACACACGCATGCATACACACACACACACGCACGCACACAGAGCTGACCGGGACTCCCTGTCCCCATAGCAAAACCCCTTGTGCTCTCTGCCTCAGAGACCCCCATACCTGCTGGCTCCCAGCCACTTCACCGTCCCAGCACCCCATCCAGCATTATCCTCGCTGGCACTTGCACACTCGCACACCCACACATGCAGTGGTCACTGGACCATGGACACAGGGCTCCCACCTGTGCTCTGACCCCTGCCGCTGCACTCAGACCCTGTATGTGTGCACACACACACGTGCGCATGCACACATGCACATACACACACACACACAAACACAGACTGGAGAGCTGTCAGTCATGGAGTGAGGAAGTACTCTGGCGAGCAGCCGGGACAGGCTGCACTGGCTGGGCACAGGGCATGGCTGACAAGGGTACCCACCACTCATTCTGCCCTTTGAGGCTTGTGTGATAGGCCTTTGATGAGCCACTGGCCCTGGGGTGAGCCTGGGAGCAGCCAGGGTAGGGTATTATCTTGGGTCCCCTCCTGCCGCTGTCACTCTCTGCTCCTTGGTGGATGTGTGGATGAGCTTTGTCACATAACCTAACAGGAAGTCTTGCAGACACTGGGAGATGACCCTCATACTGCAAAAACTAGCTGGTGTCACCAGTTCAAAGAGGTCCTGACATGCTTTTCTCCCTCCCACCTCCTTTCTATTCCTTCTGCTTCATGGACACCCTGTCCAACAATTCACAACAAATATAAAAAGATCAAGAGAGGTCAACATGGAAAGAACACAGAGCTCATGGGAACAGAGTTATCCAAATACATTTATGAAAAATGTCCAGCTTCTAGTGGCTCAAGTACACTTGGTGAAAGAGCTTGCAAAGCAATTAGCACACAAAAGCACTTACTGTTTGCGTATTGCAACTGGAGCAACCCTTTTGACACAATGTGAAATTGTCCTGAAAGGAATCAGTAATCTTTGCATTGTGGGAAGATGCAATTTATAAATGTCATTCATTAAGTTGTCACAAAAAAACCCCAAACCTTACTCTCCCTTAAGATTAAAATCCTGCAACGTAATAACAAGTTATTGCGTGATGATCGTTCAAAATTTGACAGGATTCAGTCCTTATTCCTAAACCTGTTCAAGCTGCGCAATGACCAGCATATGACACTGTGTCAAAAAAGAGGACTTTTATGTACAGATTCAATAACTGTATGATTCCCTGACATATGCCGATATATAATGCCTTTCTTGTCTGTGAATCACTCCCACAGTGAACTGTGACCATGTTTGTTTCCAAATGCAGCCAACAACAACCAGAGAAAACAATGTACCTCGTCTGTTCATGATTTCATGTGTTCAGCATTTACAAAAGGATGTCAGCATAACTAGTTCCCTATGTCCCGGCTTCAGCCCCTACATTTTCCTTTGATAATTGTGAAGATTTCTTGAGACTATTCTGACTCAGTTATAAGAAGCATATTGCTTTTTTTTTTTCCCTCTAGGGCTATAACAAATCTAGATTTCTGTTTCAATGTTAAGGTTCGGCTGTGGCCGGCAACAAAAGCGCCACTTGGCCGCCCCTCCCCCCACCGGGGTGTGGAGGAGAATGGAAAGAAACAGGCAGAAACCGGTGGGTCGGGATAAGGGCAGTTTAACAGAACAGCAAACAGAGGGAACAGGAATAACAATGGTACAGATAAGGAGAAAACACAACACGAACCGCACGACGCACAGAACCGCTCTCCCGGACTGGACCAGCGCCCGTGCTCCCGAGCCGCGAGTGAGTTCCTGCCCCCAGCTCCCCCCCACCGGAACCCAGCATGATGCGCATGGTATGGAATACCCGGCTCTGTTTGGCCAGGTGGGGTTTAACCCCCTCCCCGCCCCCCCAGCTGTGCCCCTTCCTGGATTCCGGTGAAAATTAACCCTGTCCTGGCCAAACCCAGGACATTAAAAAATGTAGTATCAGCATGCAATACGTAGATTGCTTCACAAGCTTCTTAATGGAAAATACATAGAGGAAAGATTTGTTCTGCTGTTCTGATCATCTTGATCTTCAGGGGCATTCTAATATGACAGAATAGCAGGAACCGGTGCCAGTAGAAGTCAAAATGCTTTCCTTAAAAAATATCTTGTTGTTCTGTAGAGCTTTTGTAGAAACAAATGAACAAGCATAATAAACAGAAGGCATGCCATCATGCTACTGGCAGAGAAAAATGGGCTAAAGCAGGACTCAGGATGCATGTGAAAACAAGGATTCAATACAACCCAATACATCAAATTAGGAGGAGGCATGGAGCCCTTATCACAGGCTGTGACGGCCATAGGGGCCATCAGCTTGAGACTGTGGGATGTTCATGTCTGTATGAGCTCATAGAGACTTGTATGAAAGCAGCCACCCTGGTGATACACATGACAGTCAAAATCTGAAGCACTGTGAATATCTAACCTGTCTATTTTTGTGAGATAAAAAATGCAACTCAGCAATGTGCCAGGGTGGAATCAAGGAAAATACTGGTTTTGCCACTTCAAGATGGGCAGGCTCCAAGAGGTTAGAAACCAAGATGACCTCTTCGTTTCTGACTGCTTTATTACACAACAGAGGACATCATCCTTAGGCTGTTAATCTACATAACTTCTAATTAATCACAGTGGGATGGAAATATGTCTAAGAATTTTTTGGGATATGGAAAGGACAGAGGGAATACCAAAACTGCTCTAACAACTTCTTGTCAACGTCTTGAACTTTCTTCTTTATTAAAAAGTAAATTTAAAAGAAGTTAGTTAGGCCTTCAGAATCTACCCTGAATGCAAAGCAAAGTGGAAAATGAGCCACTTGCAATTATAAAACGAGATACATTAGACCCATTGATCTGTGGAGATCAAAATTTAGACTGCTGTGCTTAGCATAACTATGCAAGGGTTTCGTGGGCAGAACAGTCACGATGCACCCTGCACCTTCTGTGGTACTGAAAATCTGCATACAGCTGGTATCTTGTGCTATGCAGCTAGTGAAAGGATGAAGAAAAGATCTAAACATTCTGTCTTAAAAAATCCTAATCTCTTTTACATGTTGAAGTACAAACCCCCTTCTTGAGCTTTTCTCAAAATCCCGTTCTTTTAAGAGTTACGATCTGGGAAACAGCGCTGCCTTACTTGTACAGTCACCAATGGTTCACCAGTGCAAGTCACATTTCTCTGCCTGTTGGAGAATTTCATCATTCACCATCGCCATAATCATCATCAGAGGGTGATGAGGCCTAGAGAGGTGGTGAGGCATATTCACATGGGATTTACTATATCAGAACATGCTGTTGTTCTGAACGTTTGTCCCTTTTGGCCGAGGATGTGTGATCTCTTGTGTCAGACATTGATACAACTTTTTTTTTTTTGGGGGGCTGAATGGCATATTCATTTAGCCAGTGAAGAACACAGTCTCTTACAGCACAGAGAGATGTCGGTTCCTATTGATGTTTAATTCACAGGAGGTGTTCAGCATCTGCTGAGGCCAGATTTGAAGGAATTAGAGATCATTGCTGCAGTTTTTCTTGATTAGGATATTTTCAGGGGAGGAAGCTAGCACTGGCAGGCAGACATCATCTGTTTAACAAGCATATGATCCAGACTGACATTTATTCTCCCAAAGGGGCGAGTAAATACCACAAGCCAACAAAGCTAAGTTTGAGTGACACTGCAGCACTACAACTGAGAGGGATAGCCTCTTCTCAAGCTGCTTCCCCTGGACCATCCAGGCAGCTACCCTGTCCTCCACCCCCTGCCTCAAAATTGGGCTAACTGAGAAAGAATGACTTAAAAAGAAACTATCCCCAAGTCGTATTCCTTGTCTGTAATTTGTTAAACCAAGTTCGCCATCCTGTCTGACCTACACAATTACTGTAGTATTTTGAGAAGGTAAAAAAATAACCAGGCCAGAGGGTATGGGCAGAATGGGAAGCCTTCACTGAACATTACTTTTATTATCGTTATTTTTAAATCCATTTGGTCTGGAAGACAGTCCTACACTGCTTATCATCTGTCCCACCATTACAGACACAGGCTGCCAGCAGGCTGCTGTTGCACATGTCCATTACAGCAGAAAGAGCAGCTGCCATGCTGGGCCTCCAGGCAGTGTCTGCCAGGCACCAGCCGCAGGAGGCCAATCAAGCCCTTAACATCTGCAGGAAAATGGCATGTTTTTCTCCATGTCTTGTTTTTAGTGCAGGCCTGTTCAAAAAGCTACTCTAAACAATACTTTTAAGGGTTTTGGTGTCAGCCCTGGGTGTTGCAAGTGAAGATCACGTAAACCCTGGTGAAGAAGGAACTAGCAGTTTTTCTGCACAAATAATGACCAGGTATTGATTTCTTTGCAAAGTATTATCCTGTTGGAAGGCAGAGTGCTATTTACAGTGCAGCTAAAAAGGGGGAAACCTCCTGAAATATCACAGCTGAAGTTGCCAGTGAATCTCAGGGATGGCTGTTTTATTGGATAATAGCCTGGAACTGTCTCCACGCCAGTGAATGGTGTGCTAGCTCTGAGGTTAAAGGTACTACTGTCCTAGAAAGAGACCAGGAGCGGGATGACCTAGTGAGCACTGGTGAGATCTGCCAGGTTGCAGGGTCGATGAAAAGAGCAAGCACCGAAAGGATGGGCAGACTCTCCCAGCCTCAGCCAGCCAACGGGAATTAAGTCAGGAACAGACATGCCAGTTGTCTTAACAAAAGATTAAAAGTTGTGTGATACAGAAACTTGCATTCATGTCCTCTTAGCTAATGCTAAGTTTGATGGACTCACTCAATCAAGGTAGAAGAGGGGACAGACCCCACAGATCCAGGCATGGGGTTCTGGGGGCCACAGCTCTTGCGGAGAGGCAGAGCCATAAACCAGCTCTATCCCTATGGGAGGTTTACAGAAAACATCTGCAGAGCTGCGTGTCGGTACCAGGCTGCTCTGCAGTGGAGCTGGAGCTGAGGGTGGCACCATGCCGAAGTGGCAGTGCCCTTCTCAGCAAGGACGCATTGTGGTGGCCAATCCAGGAGAGCAGAGCTGGTCTGATGACATCTGCCTGGGTCAGCCAGGGTCCAGCAGTCACCAGGCAAGCCTGTAGAGATGGGATAGGTCCAAGGTCAAACCAGGAAGTCAAGTCAGTGTGTGATGATCAAGAGCATACATCACCAGGCATGGGTATGGCTGCAATGTAGCTCGAGCAAAGAGCTGCAGAAAGAAGGAACACATGCCTGGTGGAGGCTTCTCATGGCTCTTCCTTAAACAGCCCTTTTCAAGGCTGCACAGCAACACCACAACTGATCTGGCCTGGAGATCAGACAGGCAGACTTTGGAAATGCAGATGGTGTGCACACAGGGACCTGACACACTGTAACTCAAATACAATTCAAGTATTTCCTTTATTTTGATACAGATCATGCAGCCAGAGCAAAGTGTTCAAATGGTATAAACCTAAGTGCTTTGTCAGCATGAGCAGGTCTTGAGGTGGATGAAAATGATAATCTATATTTAGAGGATGCCAAGGTTAGATAGGAGGAAAAGGAAGATGCCTTCTTGCAGTCAGACTGATATAAAGTGAAATGGGTGTTGTGGAGAGTCAAGCCTTCTCCTCTTCCTACCTTATCATGCACAAGAGGGTATATGCAGAACACATTTTTAGAAGCGCACAGATTGCTCTGTGCCATCCTTTTTCTGAAGTTAATGAACGTAAACAACAGAAGTGGAGGCAACCTTAACCATTTAGAAATCCAGCTTGTAGTTCCCCCCAAATACTGGGGTCACTTTGCAACAGATGTGACTCTCCCTTTCACTGAAGGGCATGCAATAAAGATTTCATTTTCTAAAAAAACATAATTAAGAGAGGGGTAGAACTGGTTGGTGCAAAAGAAACAGGAAGAAGCTAATTCTGGTCCCACTGATGTCATCAGGGCTGGGACTTCCCAGAATTCCTATCTCCTGTTTCCTAAGAGTGTTTACTACTTTATGCTATTTCCTCGTCCTGCTAGGGAAAAAGGCATTAAATACTGGAAGTATATTCCAGCACAAATAATAATAGTACATTTTTAGCTCTGAATTCAATTTTGATGTTTTCTAGAATTATACATATAATTAATTGAAAAGATCATAGAATCATAGAAAGTTTTGGGTCGGAAGGGACCCCTAGAGGTAACCTAGTCCAACCCCCCCGCAGTGAGCAGGGACACCGCTAACTAGATCAGGTTGCTCAGAGCCCTGTCCAACCTGGTCTTGAATGTTTCCAGGGATGGGGCCTCCACTGCCTCTCTG
>Ga0065711_1037917_pt1 | contig 19348 bp, 17 predicted proteins | sample Hoacrofraction12_FD_59098 | JGI IMG/M metagenome (GOLD analysis project Ga0065711, IMG submission 59098) | Hoatzin crop microbial communities from Cojedes, Venezuela - Epithelial fraction 12 v2 (version 2) | ecosystem: Host-associated > Birds > Digestive system > Esophagus > Crop | place...
AGGAAGAACTTCTTCCCTCTGAGGGTGACGGAGCCCTGGCCCAGGCTGCCCAGGGAGGCTGTGGAGTCTCCTTCTCTGGAGATATTCCAGCCCCGCCTGGACGCGGTGCTGTGTAGCCTGCTGTGTGTGACCCTGCTTGGGCAGGGGGTTGGACTGGGTGACCCACTGAGGTCCCTTCCAACCTCAAATGAACATTCTGTGATTCTGTGATTCTGTAATTTAATCTTAATGTTTGGCCATTTTAGACGCACATATTGCTGTATCCCAGAAGGACTTTAATGAAGGCGAAGCCATGCCTGGCGTGGGAGCAGCATCCCCGCCATGCGACGGGTGATGGGCACCCACCATTAGCTGCTGCGCAGAGCGGCACGTGCCGGCACGCTGGAGAACCCCCCCGTGACGCTGAATTTAGGGTTTCCTTGATCAGCATCCCCTTTTGCTGCGTGCTGGGGAGCGGCTGCTTCCCAGCCTCGCCGTGCCCTGGAAACATCGGAGCTGCCGAACGCCAAACGGCTCAGCTTGGGATGGGCGGCTTTCCCATTGCGCTCGCGTTTTCGGGGCCGACCTGCAATGGGTTGATGCTTTCCTAAAACAGAGCAGCAATAAAAATAGCCAGCGTTTGCAGGCGCGGTAAAATCCACGTCTGAGAGGCTTCAGTGCAGAAAGCTGCAGGGCTGGGCGCTGGGCGTCGTGCGGGGCGATCGCTGCGATATTTCAGCAGTGGCAAGCATCGGTAGTGGGTTGACTTACATTTTCCTTTTCAAATGTGTCATTTGCTGTAAAGTCAAGATTTAAAGGTGCTGTTTGTACAATCCTTCTCCTTTGCGTTGGGTGGTAAGGACGTGATAATGTTCAGAGATTAAAAATATTATTTATTTAGCATTTCAAGCCAACAGCGCCCTTCGTTTTGCACATTTACCGTCTAACGATGGGACAAAGCTCTCGCGATCTTGCCGCTCGCAAAATTGGCAGGACCTGTAAGACCAGGCTCTGCAAAACTGCATCACGAAATTTGGGGGAAAGAAGGAAAAACAGCTATAATTTTTTAATTTTTTCACCCCTTGGTTGTGCCCTTCGTCCCTGAACATGCTCATGCTTATGGAATATATTGAATATACGCCGTTGGGGGGCGTTCCAAATAGCTTCCGTGTCAAGTGCGCTAAAAACGTCAAATATTATTAACTATTATGCTGATGTGGCTCAATACCAATGAATAAATGAAATATATGTATGAAATATATATATATGAAATATACCAATGAAATGCAGAAAATCTAAGCGGTGCTTCTAATGGGAGCGGCTGCTGGGTGCAGCACCCGCTGATCGGTACGAGAGTTCTTGCAGAGCCGATGCCGCGAGCGTTGCTCTAGCGTCAAGGGAGAGCGGCGTTCCCAGACACGTGGGTGCAGATTTGCACGGTCGATGATTGTATTTTCCCTCTTTAAAACCATAAAGCTGTGGGGTGTTTGAACGAGAAACAACCGGGTTGTTGGAGAGGCAACGCAGCTTAAGCGTTGCAAACTGGAAGGCCTGAAAGTTATGGAGTCGGTTGGCTTGAAATTAAAAATGCGTCTGCATTTGGAATATCTGGGGCCATTCTTCACCCGAGCCCACCTATGCTTTCATTTATCTGGGCATAAAAGTCTCGCAAAAACATACAAAAGATATTTTGCGCAATGACATCAGAGGGAGAAAATATTCTTAGAAAATTTCATGCTGTTAAATCTCTACAGATTTACAGTTTTATCCAGTCAAATTAATGCAAAACCCCAATGCAAGCATTTGGATTTTGAAAACTTTGGAGGAGTGTCATTTCCTAATAGTAATTATTGGTTTTACATTATTTTTTCACAGGGGAGCTGATCACAGCCGCATATGAGCTTGGAGTAAGTATTAGTTTTATTGTTTAATCAATGCTCTCATTAACAGTTTTAGGAATTAAGGAAGTTTAATTAAGCATGGAGTAAAGTAGATTAATTTATTTTCAAACCACAGTTTTTACTAACTTATAAGTACAGCACGCGACAATTTACTTCAAGTTTTAAATCCAATTAAACTAAATTATAAAGCAAAGGCTTTACTGTATGTACAGTAGCTGGCTTATTATCAACCCAAATTTTGTATAAGCTGGGGAGAATAAAATAAATCGGGTTAACAATTTTAATAAGTTTTATTATTTAATAAACTTTATTATGGTGCATGATCCCTTTAGGCAAGACCTTAGGACTGTCAGCGCGGTGGTAATCCGATAGCAGTGTGGTCTTTCAACTTGCTAACCAGTAAAATAGTTGAGAAGCTGTTTTTTTAAAAAAATAAAATAAAATTAAAAAAAAAAAGAAAGAGCCTTTTGAATGACCCTAATATACTGTGAGCCCAAACAAGGAGCCCTGGAAGGCACGCTAATGAAACGTGGCACCTCCTTTTCTCGCCGCCTCGCTATTCGGGGTGAGGCATGGAGCCAAATCCACTGGGGAAAGAAATATTTGCTGGGTTAAAACGGATATGGAAGGATGGGTCGGGGAGACGACGCCACTCGGAGAAGCCCCCCAGTCCCCAGCTCCCGGCGTGCCGCTCCCCGTTCGATTTTGTAGAATTTCGCCCCGTTCTCAGCCCGCTCTCTCTGCCCGCAGGTCGCCCACCCTCCCGGCTACCCCCTCTTCACGCTGCTGGCCCGAGCGGCGGCCGGGCTGCTGCCCGTCGGCTCGCCTGCCTTCCGCGTCAACCTCCTCTGCGGCTGCCTGGGGGCCGCGGCCGCTGCCGGCCTTTTTGACACGGTTTTCAGGTAAAGTCGTTTTGGGGGCGTTTGCTCATTGGCGGGGCTTTTCCCCGCCGGCTCGGGATGTTTCCCAAGGCTCCCTCTGTTCCCCTCTGGCCTTCGGACCAGCGTTCCCCCCCTCTCTCCAGCTGTAATTAGTTCCTCTGATTAACCTCACAGTGGTCTAATCTGAATTTGACCTTCTTTCCCGCACAAAAGGTCCCTCTTTTTTTTTTTTTTTTTCCCCTCCCTTTCTTTCTGTTAAATAATAATAATAGTAATAATAAAAAGTGCGCCCTTTCCCTTACGCGGACGTGACAGGTTGTTCAGGCTCATTATCCCAAATCACCGCTCGGTTTAACTAACCAGAACTAATGAAGTTTGTCGTTCTCGAAAGATGCAGATGGTCGGTTTAAATTAACAGGATGAGCTTCACCTATCGGGAAGGCGCGCGCCTGGTTTCATCGCGGCTCCGGGCAGTTGCCTGCCGGCGGTACCCGAGGGACCGGGGCGAGCATCGGTGCCGGCGCTGCCGGGGGACCGGCCGGAGCCCCCCGTCCGCTCTCTCCGGACCTCTAACCTCGGGAGAGAAGGGAACAATCGGGACGCGCACGTGGTTGGGGGTTTTGTTAACCCTGGTCGTCTTTGATGTGGAAGTTCTGGCTGCTCTTAACCTCAGCCTGACCCATATTTGAGAGGATTATCGCAACCCGTACAAACAATTTCTGATGTTCTTTTGCAGGGAAAATAGGGCGTGTTTCTGGGCTGCAAAGAGTGAAATCTGAAAATGATATCGGGGCGCTTCCGTACCGAGATGATTTTGACAAAAGCCTTTTTCTCCCCCGTGTCGCCCCTCGGGGAAACCTTCCCGGAGAGCGAGAGCAACCTTGAAATAAAAGCAGAAATAAACGGGGGGGGCCAGATCCTGCACAGCCCGCGAGCCCTGAGCTCGCCTAAACTTCGGTCCGCGGGGTCTGTCTGCCCGAGAGCATCTTCCTCTGCTGACAAGCGGTGCTTTTTGCCCATCACCTTTCACGTAGCATCGGCTCCAAAGCACACCTACTGGAGTCGCTTCAGTAATTCCTCAATATTTCTATCGGCGTTTGAAGTGATCGCTTTTAGTGTTCAGTAATACATATAATTAAGTCGGCATTATTTAATTGAATATCCTGTATTTTACAGTGTATTTGGGGAGCTGGAAGTGGCGCTGCCCTCCCGTGCACAGTGCCAGGTGCGGCGTCAGAGCACAACTCGTTTTGATTGTGTTAAAAATCCCCGCAAGGAGTTGCTAAAGGTTTTGAATATTGCGTTCTAATTTTTTTTTAATTATGGTTATTCCCGTTATTACAGTTCTTGTGAAGATCTGCCCTGCTTTTTAGTTTGAGCTCCAGCGTGACAGTTCCTTACGTGCCCGTTTCGTGCACGTGAAATGACGCGAGCGTCGCTTTAGAGAAAGAAAAATGCGGGCGAGAAAGGACAGGCTAAATTTGGGGATTATTTTCACACTTCTAGAGGTTTAAATTTGGTGGTTGTTGTTTAATTGGATTTTGAAGACGTTGCTTCTGTCAAATTTAAAACTTGCACGAAAGAACAGAAAATCTGGAGGTGAGAGCCGATAGAAACTGTTAGGACTTATAGAAAGTTATTTCACAAATAGAAGGCACTGACAGGATCAGTTATTCAGCCTAGCAATGATTGATTTTATTTTTTTTTTAAATTAATTGTAAGGTATTGTGGGTCAGTTTTATTTCCAAATTGTGATGTTATATTTTTCCTTTTAAGCACCTTAAAACTGGTTTCTTTTTTATGACAGTCATTGAGCAAAAAAAGTTCTTTCTTTCTATTGCCATCTACTTTAAAAAAAAAAAAATCAGAAAGTGTTTACTGTCGCCGTCTGCACGAAAGCCGTAACTATCTGAAGGCGATGTGCTCTGGTTTTAACCGGGTTGTCCGTGCTTACAAAGGATCTAAACCGGTCTATCAAATCCCCCCGCATTCTTGTGTTTTAATTAAAATTTAGCTGATGGGGTAACCCTTGCGAGGTACCAGCAGAGGAATAAGCACCTGCTCCTCGCGCCGCACGAAGTGTGGATGGTAATATGAAAATATGTAGATGTTAGGAGTACAAATAATTGATGAAGTACACATCCTTCGGGAGCAACACGGTTCAAGTGGCAAATCTCTCTCCTCAAACAATAGCCACCCTTCAGCGGGGAGGAAGCCATCTCTATGGTAATGGGGCTGACGCTGCCCTATTGATCGAGTGGAAGAAGACATTAGACAATGTCAGTTGGGTTGTTACAATTTCATTTGTCGTCTGACCTGAACTTAACCTCGAAAACCTTTCTTTTCTCCCCACCAGCCGGGCAGCGCTGCTGTTTACCCTCGCGGGGTTTTGCTGTGCCTCCCCGCAGCCCCGTACAGTAAATCTCTCCCTTCTTTTCCCATTGACTCTTTTTATTTAAGAGGCATTTCCCGGCTTTATTCCTCGGCAGGTCGGGACAATTTCTTTTACCGCTCAAGGAAGGGGTTGCGGTTCCCTGCGCGGCTGGGTGGTGGTTGGGATCTTACGGCGCCTGCGGGATTAGGATCGAATTTATTCCTTAAACAGATTGCTCCTGTGCCAGGTGATGGCTGGAGGGATGCTCCGCACGGACGCTGCCGGCGTCGATAGGGAGCAACCCCAATATCTTGCTTGTTTATTTAGTATAATATAATGAATTTAATATAATGTAATACAATACAATATAATGTAATATAATATTCATTTCATTGTATTATATTTTTTAAGCCCAGATTGTGCTTCTTAAGACAAAGTTCTGTCGAACCACATTGATGCAAAAAGCCCTTTTGTCAGTAATCCAGACTATCGCCGCACGAGCGGTTTACTCCTTTGAATTAGTTCTCAAATATGGGTTTTTTTCCCCCTCCTCACAGCTTGTAATTATCGTTAAATGGCATTTACAAAGAGTTTTCTCGGACTGCGTGTAACTGAGGCAAATAATTCATCTTTGCTTTGAAAGAGGGGGGAGCTGCCTCATGTTTTCAGGATGCAGCAAGTGCGGCTATAGGATTGTTTCTTTAAACAACTATTTATTTGTTTTACTGTGGGAGGCAAAGCATAGCAAGTTTCCAAAGTAAACCAATTATCTTCTTATAACGTGATTGCCAAAGTGTCGTCTTCTGCACAGATGATGCATTCTTTGCATTCTCTGCTGCAAAGAGAAATAGGATGCTTTCCCCTGCTGTAAGTGCATTTTTGTTTCAGTATATACCTTTCATAGCATGGCTGTTTTGCTGTAGCTAAATATGCAAGGCTGATTTATTGCAGGGGCAGGAGCAGAGTCAAAGGTGTCATTGCCCAGGTACTTCTAGTAAGATTTTTGCCAGCTTTGTTCTGTCTGGATTGCACACGGGTTTTTGAAAAGGGGGAAAATTTTGCATTAAAATAAGCAGTTCCCGTCTCTTTGGTTTGCCGTTCTGGGTGTCATGTTAAGTTTTGGACTAATATGTATGTAAATATATAATAATATATATTATAATTTTTATATATATGCATATATATATATACCCTGCCCCCCAAACCTTCCAAGCTGCACGCTGTGGGTGTATATGAAAACTGGAGCCAACTCTTCTCCCACCGCCAGCGAAAAGGAGCGTTAGGCACATTTTATAATGAAAACATCAGAATGATTTGATCATTTTGAAATCATCAAGATGTTTTGGAGATGGCACCTGACCATCCTGATGGCCCTGAGGTTTCTGGCTCCGGTGCCATGTGTCCTGGAGCTCTCATGGGAAGGTCCCTGAGAAGGCCCTGGCATGGTGAAGCACCAGGAGGATGGGTCACCTTCATGGTCCTCCCCAAATGGACCTCAGGGATGATGCTCCCTTAAAGCTAATGGGTGCTGGGAAAGGCTGTCTGCTGCCTGCGACAGGTGGGGAAACGCTCCGTGTCCCTGGGGGACCTGGCTTTGCCAGAGCAGGAGTCATCCCCAGACAGCTGGACTTGGTTTTTTTGGGCCATGGGTTGGGGAATATGGAGGGATGAGAGAGGAGGCTTCCGTCTGGTATGCTGGTGCCCGTTCGATCGTCGTGGGAAATTAAAACATTGGGCTTTGGGGAAGGAGGAATCTCCTTACAGGGCGTATTTGGATTTTTCCAGATTACAGATTATCGTAGATTATCGCCATTGTAGCGCAGCGTGAAGATCGTGGCCGTTTCAAAAGCAGCTGTGCTTAGTAACAAGTAGTTACGAAGTTCTAGGAGGAAGAGAAGAAAGGAAAGGTACTCAAGTATTAATGTGCTTTTAGAAGAATATCTACCGTGACCTCTGGCTAATTGATCATATATATATTTATATTCCCCCCCTCCTTGTCCCCATAATGAACTGGCACTGAGTTCAGTCTGTTTGAAGACATTACCAAATCTGTTCATTTGCGTTTTGCTGTAAAGTAGGCACATTAGGCTGCAATAACTCTGCTTCGTTTTGAAGGGGGGTGGGGGGGGAAAGCAGGGCAGAAAACTCTTTTTTTTTTTTTTTCTCTAAAGACTGAAGAGTCTTTTCTGACAGCTAGTCAGAGTTAGAATTAGTTCAAGGAAATGTTAATAATGCACTGCCTGGCTTAATCCCTTTGATATCACCAGGTATCCTCCTGTTCATGGGTTAATTGCTTTAAAAGCGGAGGCAATATTCTGAGCGGTGGGCCGCTTCACCTTTTCACAGCTGTTACCATTGAGTGACAACTAAATCCCATGTGTAAGATGAGGAAGAGCTCAATCTCCAATTGGGAGAAAATTTATGTAAACCGCAATCCCTTCAGAATGTGCGGAAGTCACAGACTTTCTTGATTTACTCTGCTTTTCCCAGAAAGCTCCATTGTTCCCTTCCCTAAGTCCCATCAACCCTTTGTAGCAGAATATCACAGCGGCGGCAGATAGCTTGAAATATATAAATGCTATCATAGCTCTGATTAATAGCGGCGCTTATGAGTCAAGTCTGATAACGGAGCAGCTCTCCACTCAATTTCAGATACCGCTAATGGAATCTGTCTCCTGCAATTGTAATGTGAGAAGGGCTAATTTGCCATGGAGCTTGGAGCTGTCACCAGCCGGGGATTGGGGGGTCAGATGGGAGCTGCCAGGTTTTTGCCCTGCAGCTTGTATCTCTCGCTTTGAATAGCGCAGCCCCCTGCCTGCCAGCCAGCTGATAGGCCGCCGGGGGGTTTATGCCACGCCGTACAATAGCGAAGGGCTGCATGGGCTGACTCGGTAATTGTGAAGCCAACTCATTTTTATTTTATTTCACATTTTATTCTGGGGTGGGTTTTTTTTTTCCTTCCCTTTTTTTTTTTTTTCCCCCGCTGCTGCATAATTTCTAATAAGGGGTTTTAACAAATGTCAGATTAGGAAAAGTTTCTGCAATTACAAAAAAAAAACCCAACTTATAAAACATTTTAATAGCTAAAGTCAGTTCCTACAGAGAGTTCGGGCTTTTTTGGAAGTAGGCACCAGTTATTACAGACACCCGGGATAAAGGCGTACCTATTTGCTAAGGACTGCGAATCAAATAATGGCTCTAACTAATACACCCTTTCTGCTTGCAAAGGCACCGGGACAGGACGAGAGGCAATGGCCTCAAGTTGTGTCAGGGAAGGTTCAGATTGGATATTAGGAAAAATTTCTTTACTGAAAGGGCGGTCAGGCATTGGACCAGGCTACCCAGGGCAGTGGAGGAGTCCCCATCCCTGGAAGTGTTAAAAAAACTGTGTAGACGTGGCACTTGGGGACGTGATTTAGCAGGCATGGTGGTGTTGAGTTGACTGTTGGACTTGATGATCTCAGAGGTGTTTTCCAACCTATGATTCTATGATTCAAGTGCCTGCTCGGAGTACCCCAGTAGGATGAGAGGCAATGGCCTCAAGTTGCATCAGGGGAGGTTTAGATTGGATATTAGGAACAATTTCTTTACTGAAAGGGCGGTCGGGCATTGGACCAGGCTGCCCAGGGCAGTGGTGGAGTCCCCATCCCTGGAGGGGTTCAAAAGCCGTGTAGATGTGGCACTTGGGGACATGGTTTAGCAGGCTTGGTGGTGTTGGGTTGATGGTTGGACTTGATGATCTTTGAGGTCTTTTCCAACCTTTATGGTTCTTTGATTCTGGCTTTTAGTGGCTGGAAGCAGAATTTTTACAACTCGTTGTTGGAGGAGTGTGAGTACAGGGTGGCAGCGCAGCTGTATTTGCATTTGATCAAGCTGTTGTGAGTTGTGCTACTCGTTGAACTGCTCTGGGATAGCTCGGCATGGCGGCATTGAATCTGATTACCGAGCTTTCTTGGGAGGGGGAGTAAGCGAGGTTGGAGGTCGGGAAGTCCCGTTCCTCAATCCCCCACCAAGCCCTCTCAGGGTGGCTCTCCACATCCCCGGCATCCAGATCCACCAAGGTCCCTGCCACTGTCCCAGGGCGGCTTGGGCCTCCCAGGGAGAGGAGCTGTGGTGGCACGGCCCCAGGATCCAGGCAAGGCCAGGCTGGGCGGGGCTTTGAGCAACCTGGTCTAGTGGAAGGTGTCCCTGCCCATGGCAGGGGGCTTTGAACTAGATGATCTATAAGGTTCCTTCCACCATTCAATGATTCTATGACCCAAGGGGTGGCATGCAAGACACCACTTGCACATGCTGGTGACCACTGGTGACCTTCACGGGCCTGCATTTAACAAGGGAACAGGCAGAGACTCAATATTACCCTGTAGGAGTGGTGTCCTTACTGGACACGTCCAGTCCAGGAGGACGTATGCAAGAAGGTGCAAGGACCAGGGCCCCCTTAGCCAAAATCCTCACTAGCTCAATACTCCTTGTCCAGGCTGGACCATCCCTTCTTCGACTTGTGGTGTTTCAATTTAAGAATTTTTAAAAAGGGGTAAATAAGCGGTGGCAGTCCCTAGCTAGATGTGAGGGTGTGTGGAGCAGAAGTAGCACTCAGTGCACGTGGAGGGCGGTGAGGATGCTGCCTGCCTGCCCCCACCCCGAGAAGTCCACAGAAACGCTGAAGTCGCGTGATGCTAAAGTCCCATTCGACATGTATGACGGCAGTCAGTTAAAACCAAAGTGCCCATTTTGGGTTGTTTTTTTTAATGGTGGTCCTGCCCACTTGCTTGGTTTCTGCTCTCTCCCTGTGGCCATGAAGACCCGACCAGGATCGGCAAGCCAAGCCGTGCTCTCCTTCCTCCTCCTCCTCCAGCGCCGGGAGCAGAGGCTGCAGGCAGGGCTTAAGTGGCTATTCAGCTCCAGGTCCTTGAGGAAGAATAAAATCTGGTTTGCTATTCCCTGTAGTACCTGTGCTGGCTCTTCAGCGCTGAGAGCAGGAGCAACCGCCTTTTGTCCATGGAGTGTTTGTGACTAAGAGGCAGGCAAACCCAGAGGGATTTGGGTTTGGGGGGAATAATTATTATTGCCTGGGTCCTAAACTCATGTTTGGATTTTTATTTGTGTTTTATTTTTAAATAGGTCTTCTATTTCAGCACCAATGCATATGCGCACTTGAAATTTGTCTGTGGAAAGCTTGGTTGTTGACTCTTCTAAGTCCCATTTTTTTTAGCCTACATCAAAAAAATTAGGTTTTTTTATAAATCAAGCAAGTGAAACCTCTTAAGTACAAAATGTTAAATCTTTAAAGCACTAGTCTGTTCTGCCATGAAATAAAAATACACTGAAGGGATATACCTTTGCTACTGCAAAGCAAAGTCACAGCAGCGCGGAGGCAGAAGGTGCCGGTGAGGTGCCTGGAGCCTGGGCAGGTGTACAGGGAACCGCCGACGTCAGAGTCGTTGTCTGCAGGTGCAGGGAGAAACTGAAATTTAAAAAAAAAAAAGCATGAATTAGTTTATTAGTGGAGATTTTAGAATGTGGGAGAGTTTCTTCTTATTCCACTGACTTGAAAATTAAAAAAGATTTGAGGCTGAGATCTGCTACCTGCAAAGTTTTGGAAGGAACAGAAGGCAGAAATAATCCGCTTATTTTACTAGGTACAGGTTGGCGTTTCCAGAGTTTAATACACCAGCTTCAAATATAAAATGTTCCAATTATCTTACTTTTCTTCTTTATGAATCCAGTGCACTGAAGAATGCGTTTAACAAAAACATTTTAATTAAATTCCAGTTCCCATCTATATATAGCTTTATACCAACCATTTAAGAAGTTTTTGCAAATTATTAAATATTAAATGTCTGCCATTATTTTCTACATAAAAAAGTAAAAATGCTGATGGAGTTCTTTGGTGTATGCATATAGATGTAACCTGTGCTCTTGGCCAAAAAGAAGTGTTACCAAACTTTGAGGAAAGGCTGAGTTTTAAATCGCAAACTGATACGTTTTGGTGATTGCCACCAAAGGAGAAACTGAAAACTATAGTTGCAAAACCAGATTTAAATACCTAATTTCATTTTTCCCGATTGTCCCTGCAAACTCTTAGTAAAAACCTGCAGCTAAAATATTCCTGTTTAAAGCAAGTTTGTGCTGCCCGCGCCCTTGGAGCTGGGGCCCAGCCAGACATTCTTTCTCTTGGGGGCCTGAAAAGGAAAACAAAATAATAATTTTTTTTTTTTTTAGTCTTTTAAGTTTAGGGATGCCATGGGAAAATATTTCTTACAAAGGACTGCGTGACCTCTGCTTTGCAGACTCTTTCTGTCCCTTCTGAGTGCGTGTTCAGATGATGGGAATGGTCAGAAGATGGCAGTTACTGGACCGTTAGGAAGGGACCTTCTTCCCCCTTGTTTTGTTTTGAAAAAGTGCTCCGTGTGCTTAGAGCAGGTCTTGCCCCAAACTAGTTATTTTCCAAAAGCAAAATTACAAGCTGTTCCCTTGGCTTTTCCTCCATGTAAGGTAAACAAGCCTAGAAGCCAGCTTTTATTCAAGCTCGGTGCTTCAGCCCTCCTCGAAGTGGGCTGGCGGTGGTAGCTGTAATACCCTGGGGAGAAGTTACGAAGACTTTGTGCTGTTGCGTTGGCTGCAAACCTTTTCTTTTTTCGTGAACTGATTTCTGTGTGCTGAGGCTGTTCCAACGGTGGGGTATTACTGCTCTGAATGCCTTCGTCGAGGTGACCCAGCCTTCTTCTCCAAGAGATAGTCCCTACCTAGCCCAAGCTGAGGATTCCCCCTCACTGGACAGAGCCTTATAGAACCATAGAATGGTTTGGGTTGGAAGTGACCTTTCAAGGCCATCTGGTCCAAACCCTCTGCAGTAAACAGGGACATCTTCAGCTGGATGAAGTTACTCAGAGCCCCGTCCAACCTGACCTTGAATGTTTCCAGGGATGGGGCATCTACCACATGTCTGGGCAACCTGTGCCAGGGTTTCACCACCCTCATTGTAAAAAAATCTCTTATATCCAGTCTAAATCTGCCCTCTTTTAGTTTAAAGCCATTGCCCCTTGTCCTATCACAACAGGCCCTGGTAAAGTATGTATTAATAATTAGAATAATTTATATAATATATAATCAATATAATTTGTATCGTATATAAAATATAGCGGCAGTTTGTCCACATTATGCTCTTTTTTAAAGCCCATCTTCTGGAGGGAGTCACTGCAAGGTAGCTTTATGCTACACTGTGTTGACAGATGAGCGCCGGGTGGTTATTACCATTGCCATGGCTTCATTGTTGGCAACCCATTGACCCCTTGTTCCAGTCATCTGTTCTTTCTCATACTGGTTCCAAAGACTAGGGGAAACATGCTGGCTTTGGCGGAACAGGAAGCTACCCTCCCTGCTCCCCAGAAGCAGTGGGTTAAAGCCCTCCTAGATGTTGCCAAAGGCCAGTAGAGGATCCAACTGTCACGGGTCTTTGCCGTGTTTTTTGTAGCACCTCAACTGTATTTGAAAAACATGTTCAAAGACAGAAGCATGAGTAGAAGTCAAGTGAGGATAAATCTCTGCCTTTCTCTGCCCTGGAGCCCTGATGTGCTGTCAAAATGAGAGACAAGTGTTAAGCAACTAAAAGGTGTTTACAGAAAAAAACCCAACTGTTTCCTTCTGACCACAGTGCACCTGCAAGCCTCCACCTTCCTGTAGGTGGAAGAGTGTGGGTTTCCAGGCTGGGTGGCAGAGACCGAGGCTGTGTGCTTACTTCTTGTCCAGCAAGGCTTCACTGCAGGAATTATTTGCAATGTCTGCGTCAGACCTGGTGTTTGATTTTGGTGAGGCATGTGTCTATGTGCCATAAAAAAAACCCTTCTTACCTTTCACACAACAAATGGCTTCTTGGCCTTGTTCCCTCTCCGTCTTGACTTTGGTAATTGGGTTGTTGAGCTTTTGCTGCAGTTGTGAGAAGTCTCTTTTACTTCTTGTGTTAACTTTCTTCCACAACATACTCTGTCTTACCCCAAAAAAAAGCTGTCTATGCCTGTAATTCAAGCAGCTGTTATCTTCTGGCTTCCTAATGTCCTGCTTTGTTATGCAATGTGTTGTCACCAACAGCATCTTCAGATGTAGATGTCACTGTCCTCCTTCGCAAATCTTTTCATCCTCTTTCCTTGCTTCAAGCTTCTTGACCTCAGGTCCAGAGCTCTGTCCTGTCACTCTGCTCTTTAAGTTCTTCCCGTCTGTTTTACTCTCATCTTTGTGCCTTTTCCATTCTTTCATCTCTTTCTGCCTTACCTGACTAAACACCCACCAGTGTCTTTCCCACCTTGAAATTGTTCTTTGGTCCAAAACGGTGTAGGTGGATGACCTGTGTTGTCCAGGCCTGAGCTGCTTTGTCACCTCCTTGGACAGTGCGTGGGTTTGGGGGCCATCTTGGCGCTGAGGCGAGAGAGACATCACTCCATGCCGCAGAAGTCAATCAAAATGAGCAGTATAACCACGTTAGCCAGGCCGCAAGGCAGGGTTGATTTGATTTGGCCCCAGCATCGTGCTGACATCGTTGCATGAGACTCATTTCTGTTTGTCCTGCTGGTGCCACTTGGCACTGTCAACTGTTGCATTGGGCGGACCTGCTGGACGTGGGGGTTTTTTCTGCCAGAGGGTCTTTGTCCTCACCTGGAGATATCTGCTGTGATTCCTTCCACTCCCACAAGTCTTACCTTCTGAATCAATAAACTTGTAAATCCATCATTTCCATTGCTGGTGACAGAATCTGCAAAACACTCTTGGTCTCCAGCTTGAATTTCACAAAGCTACAGTCTTGATGTTCTTCAAGAATGCAACACATTTCCACTTGGTGTTTTAGCATCTAGTGTACTTGTAGGAGCTTAGTGCTCCATGCACGCAACACGCTTTCACAAAGTAAGCTTAGCAGCCTGGCTTTCCCACAAGTTTCACAGGAAACTAAAGGCAACGCCGGGTCTGTTGACAAACAGATCTGTAGACGGTGCTTGGTGTTGGATCCTGACCCTGCGCTGCTCGGCGAGCAGAGGTGGCCTCTGCCCCACGTAGCTGGGATAAGTCTTTAAGCTTTGCGTTGAGTAGCTTTTCCTTAAGCCTTATTTCATACAACTTGAATCACAGGTTTGAGACTTTTTGTCAAGAAGATGGGATTTCTTTCATCTCGTTTGAACTCTAAAGATACTCTCGAATCTTTTCTAGGAAAGACAAGGAGAATTGGTGAATGATTGGGACATTTGCCTGAAATGCTACTTTTCATCGAAAGGTTTTTGGGAAGGTTGTTTTACCTTTTTTTACCTTCTTTCCCTGCAAGAATTTGAAAGGGATTTACGAAGTTGTTTCTTTATAACTAAAAGTTTGTGGTGTTTAAAGGGTTTAGTCAAAACTTAGGGGTGTTGTGTAGTGGGGTTTGTGTATCAGGAGATCTCTTGGTTTTTAAATACCAGGAAAGGTCAGCAGGTCCATGTGTATTTTTCTTCAGGAGCAGAAACTACTCCTGACTCGATTCCTGCAAACTCCGTTGTATCTTTCCTTTTTCTGTTCGGGTGCCACGTCTTTCTAGTAACAGGGAGAAGGAGAGCACAGCCGGAGCCCCTGGGGCTGAGAACCTTGCCAGATGGGTTGTGTGTGTCCACCTCTCCCTTGGAGGAGATGGACTTACGGCTGCTGGGCTGCCATGGCAGCAAAACTGACGGAGCAGAGTTCATGCCTGTGAACACCTTTTCTCTACGCAGCTGCGTGATTTTGAAATGTCATATTAATGCAGTGAGTGACAGGTCTTGTCTTGGAGAATTTCATGCCAAATGCCTGGACCTGTGTTGAACCGCAGTGAAGTTTAGATGTTGGAAGAGTCCACCATGGTGCCATGCATTAGTGAACACAACAGTGGATACCAGTAGTTGGCCTGGTTTCCTGCAGAAAAGGTTCCATGTCACTTTTCTTCAAAAGCTTGCAGGGTACTTTAGAGACACAGATTTGATCTGAAACAGTCCCACTTGCTGTCAGTTGGGTATTTTCAGACTTTTTTTTCCCCTTTCCATTGATTTTTCAAGACCCCTTCCTACAATCGCAATGCTGAAGCTGTGTGTCACCCTGAGCTTGTCTTGCTCTGGCCTCGGACACTTGAGAGTTGGTTTCTTGTTCCCCAGTGTTAAGTGAACTGCCTTCCTGCTTGCCCTCCAGCTACCTCCTGCAGCTGCGGATCTCAAAATGCTTTACAAAGGAGGTAGAAATCATCAGTCCTATTTTGCAGGTACCTGGGGCAACAGCAGCGGAGTGGCTTGTCCCAGACCACCCAGGATGCCCAGTGTCGGTGGCAGGAGGAGGAATAGAGACCTGGTCTTCCAAAGCCCTCATCCTAGTCCTCTCCTCCTCATGAACCCTGCTTCCCATTTTTGGGAATGGATTTTCCCATTTAATCTAGAATGGATTAAGAATTCTCATTCTGACTGCACAAGTCCTTCTTTGACATCTATGGAAAGAAGTCGGCTGTACTGAGGTCGTTTCAGGGAGGTGGAAAGAAAGCGTAACCAAGGAGAGGAGCTCTTGCTAGAGAGTGCTCTGCCAACAGCTCCCTCATCTCTGTTTGTAGGGGCTGTAGCTTTTGTTTCCTTGGTCTCTGTTTATCTCGGAGTTATGTGAGGGACCCCATAAGCAAGTCCTATGTGGATGTCTTCTCTGTGATTGCTGATGGGCAGAACAAGCCACCTGTGGACTTCTACTGTGCTAGAGGATATGGCCACTGTTTAGGAGCAAATTACACATGTAGCTTGAGCTTGAGGAAGAAGTTGTCTGTCTTTTAGTTTTTGGTTTAAACCTGCTGGAAATGTTAGGACTAAATGGAAGTGTGAGTACCTGGGGTGGGACTAGAAAAACACCCAATTTGTGGTAGAGCCTGGTTTAGTCTTACAGCGGGATGGTGAATTTTCGGAGAGGAGCTTTGACCATAGCCGTGGCTATTTCTGTCTTTGGATAAGGCTTAACTGAGCTGGTTGTGATGCCCTGTGTGGCATCTTTTCAGGGTGACTTCCCGGAGGGGAGATCTTCCAAACAGGCAGAGCCAGAGCTGCCCCTGATGCGACCGGGTGGGAAGAGCCGCTGTTGCAGAATGGGCGTCATAGGTATCCTAGGGCTAAATCCCAGCTCGTGGGCTCGCCGCGCCGCTGCAGCACCCAGCTGGGCTGGGCAGGCGGCTCCGTTGGGAATATGTGCTGTAATCCCACCCGGGAGTCGTAGAGTTGCCCAGCTTTCGGGCTCGCAGCCATCCCAACAGCGGGTGCTTCCTCCGCTCCCTAACGCTTGCTGGAGCTGACACCTACTTTCCCCATTCCTGACCCTGGCGGGCACCTCTCGCTGCCAGGACCGCGGGCCCCGCAATCCTTACCCACCCCCGAGACACTAAACACCCCCCCAGGAAAGCTCTGCTAATGCTGTCCATCACGAATAGCTCTAATCCACTCTTTATTCAGTGCCTTGATGAATTTAAGGCTGCACCCTTGCTGGCATCTCCTCCGGCGGAGAGTATCCCGTTAGAGGCGTGACTCCCTGGCTCGGTGTGCCGTGACCTGCTGGGCCATCCCATGTCGTGGGTGTCTGAACCAAATTCAGTACTGGAAGTTTTCGTGGCGCTTGCGAGAAGAAGCCAACTCTTTGGTGTTGGGTGGCTTGCAAATAGACGGTCTGGCCAACGCCCACTCTTACTAATTGCAATTCAGTGCAACGAAATTATTGGACAGATATTAACCATATAATGTTTTGGCAGGGTGCTGGGTGGCAGTCATCATTTCTGCTGTTACAGTATGTTTAAAAAAAAAAAATTAAAAAAAGAAGGACAATAAAGTAGGCTTTTTTGTTGGAAAAGAAGATTTCATGTTATCTGTGTTTGCAGGCTTTCTGGCTCGTATGCTGGAGGAATCCTTGCTGCGGGGGTGTTTTCATTTTCTCGTCTAACATGGCAGTGGTCCATCGCAGCGGAGGTTTTTAGCTTAAACAATCTGTTTGTGGGGCTGCTGATGGCTCTCACCGTGCGTTTTGAGGAGGCATCCACTGCAAAAGAGAGATCAAAGGTAAAACATCTCAAGCGAAGTGAATAGTTCTTTATTTTTTTTTCAATTAGTTAACACACGTCTGTTTCGTTTCCTATTCATTTAACGTTGATTTAGTTGCTCAAATGCAGAAGGCCAAATTTTGGGACTTGGTTCAGCCGCTGTGCTGGGTGGTGTCGATCCCCGTCCTACCTGGATGCTCAGAAGTGCCAAACATTGCAAAACCTGTCCAGTTGGCTTCAGGGTTGAGTTGGGACCTGTTGGCTGGGTCTCAGGTTGGTTGGTTTGATACACACAGGGTGGAAACAGGAGAAGCAAAATCATTTTCGACTGAATTGTTTAGTGCAAAGTTTGGTTTCCTGCATCAAAGACTCAACCTAGGCTATGGGTGTTCAAGTTTTTGTTTTCAGAACCGGTATTTTTCCTTGGGGTAAATAGATATATTTTACAGAAGACTTCATCTAGTCAGAAACTCAGGTTTCTACTGAAAATCACAAACGATGGAATTTTCAATCAGTTTTTCTTTTGAAATTAAATGTGCCCCTAAAATAATGGCATTGTTAAATACAGAGACTTTAAATTTCATGCTGTGTTCTCTGCTTTATAAACAGACTAGGCAGCCACATGATATTTCGACTCAGCAGTCTTGTTCTTGCCACTTCTGTTTGCCTGAACATCTGATCTCTTCTCCTCTCACAGACTTGCCTGCTGTGACTCCTGTAAATTGTGTGAATAAAAGGATTTTTGTCAGGCTAGGCTAGAATTTCAGGAGTCCGCAGTGGTAGTTTACTCAGCTTCGTGAGTTCTCAAATAACATGTTTTATCAGTGGTTATAGAGACCTTGTTTCACCATTGGATTTTTTTTTTCTTTTCTGATGAGTACTGTCCCAAGATCCCTACAACCTGAACTCCACGAAGACGGAGTTGGGTATTTTCCAGCCTGCTTCCACATTTCACGTGCCCAGTTTCCAATGGGATTTTCAAGTGCGATTTTTAGAAGCAGTTAAGGAGCTTGTTTCAATGTTTTTTTGGGTGTCTGGCATCCCATGCCATGAAGAAGCCAGCCTGCCAACAGCAAGCTCACAGAGCTGTTTACAAATTGGACAGTCGTGCAGGCATCTTCAGGGGTGCACTTGGAGTTCATCAATATGCTTGAAAAATTACTGAGATTGTCCTGAGTCCAACAGGGCAGCGTTGAAGCCCACAGATGTTTTTCAGAAGTTATGGCAGGTGGTTCCACGGCAAGGCAGCGTTCAACATTGAATGCTGGGCAGTCAATTAAAAATTACCAGGTGATCCCATCACCGTGCCAAGGCAAGTGTTTGCCTCTCACACGCCATCCTCAGCAGTGACTGAAATAAGCAGGGGTGATACTCTGATGATAGATGGAAGTGCTGCCCTCCTTGGGGATGGCCGTGAAGGTGAGAATAGGTTGTGGGCTCCTGTCCAACAATGTCTGTGGGACTCTGATGGCTTTTTGCCCACCGAGGAGCTGCCCTGGGGCTTGGCGTCAAGTTGTAGTGCAGACCAAGTGGCCAGTGATGGTAGAGGAGGAGGCCAGATCGGAGGAGGAGCAGGGGCCAGTGGGACCAGTCCAGGTTTTATACATGGAGTTGCTCTTGTAGCCTGGTCCTCCTCCACTGAATGGAGAGGACTAAGCAGTGATGTGATGGTGTTGGGACAGGGCAGAGCATATGGCAGCATGGGGCAGAGAGAGGCTTTCCTTAGCATCAGCCAGGGATGGCTGTGGTACCAGTAACAAACCCATGAACAATCCTCAATGAATACCAGAATTACCCTGCAGTGTGCTGCGTAGTCTGGATACGTTACCCTTTTTATCAGAAAACTCTTTCAAAGATCCTTGAAAATGAGCTTTTTAGACTGATGAAGGATATCACGTTTTATTCAACATGGGCCGGCAATGTGCGCTGGCAGCCCAGAAAACCAACCGTATCCTGGGCTGCATCAAGAGCAGCGTGGGCAGCAGGGTGACGGAGGGGATTCTGCCCCTTTACTCTGCTCTTGTGAGACCCCACCTGGAGTCCTGTGTCCAGCCTTGGAGCCCCCAACATAGGAAGGACATGGATGTGTTGGAGCGGGGCCAGAGGAGGCCACGGAGATGATCCGAGGGCTGGAGCACCTCTGCTACGAGGACAGGCTGAGGGAGCTGGGGCT
>Ga0065711_1006067_pt1 | contig 19347 bp, 11 predicted proteins | sample Hoacrofraction12_FD_59098 | JGI IMG/M metagenome (GOLD analysis project Ga0065711, IMG submission 59098) | Hoatzin crop microbial communities from Cojedes, Venezuela - Epithelial fraction 12 v2 (version 2) | ecosystem: Host-associated > Birds > Digestive system > Esophagus > Crop | place...
TTTTTTTTTTTTTTTTTTTTTTTTTTTTTTTTTCTTTGGAAAACCATACCCATCCTTCCCATCCCTGCGGGAGGAGGCCGAGTTCGGTCGTACCATTAATACCCACGATGCCTGCACACGGTAATTGCCGATCTTGCCCTGTCGGCCCGATCCTCGGAGTGGGTAAAAGGCAGGTTAACCGGAGCTGAAACAGGGACACACCGACAACCCCAGCTCATTCTGCACAATCCTGCTTGCTTTGACTCAGCACTGTATATAACTCATGGCGTTAATGCAAGCTGGTTTCCTGCCCAGCACTTGTCCTTCTCGCATATCGCGATAGCGTTTCTGTCTCTGGTGTGGCCAGAGAGAGGGGGACGGATGAGCAAACACGTTGTGAACGTGGTGATGCGGCCGGTTTCCATGCCTTGCTGGGATCAGTTGCCTCTGGCTGAAAAAGACTGAAGCGGGGCTGTAGAGGCTGGTCTCGGCGTTTTGAAGTAGCTGTGTTAACAACCTGGGCAATGGCCAGGAAAAAAACAAGAAGACATCTGCTATGTTCCTAAAGTTTTCTTTTTTATTAAAGAAGGAAGAATCCAGACGCATTACGAACAATCAGGAATATTTTGGGTTTTTTTGCCATAAATAGAGGCTTTTTGTATATTAGTGGATAAATGCCCTTTTGGAAAAACAGAAATCTATATTCTCAATTTTCATTATGAAACCTATATCCAATAAAAGTATTTTGTTCAGGACTGTGGCTGATGCGTTGTAAAACACCCCTCGGCTTGTGCAGCCGGAGGGCCGAGGAGCAGGGCCTGCTGCTGGGTGCAGCAGCAAGCTCTGGTGAAAATACCCTGGGGATGACCACGCTGGACCACGCTGCCAGGATGAGAGGAAAGGTGGAAAAGGCTGAAACCAGGAGCCGGAGAAATTACCCATTCCTTGAGACTGAGATAATGTTTCCCAAAATGATTCTGTTTCTCCTTCTCTTCCCCTCCCGCCATCCCACCCTGTCTCACTAGCCTGTCCTTAAATTAGCACCTGGACTACTGGAAATCTGGATTTCTCNGGTGAGTTGTGGTTCAGCTTTTGCAGAAGATGGCNNGCATCAAACTNCCTTGACAGCTGGACCAGGATCTTGGAGGGGGGGGGGCTCGTGTGAACACAAGGCAAAGAGCTCTCGCACGGGGAAGTACAGAAAACTTCAAAAAGGTGGGACCTGATGTAGAGTTTCCTGAGAGAAAGATGCTCGTAGGCAGATCCCTGGATAGGCAGAGCTACAGCATATTACTGTGAAAAAAGAGAATAAAAAAGGAGAAAGGGGCTTTTTATATAGATTTTCAAGATAGACTTTATTTAACTAAAATTGCTTATATTCTTCCTATTTCTGACAATTCCTGTTGGAGTATCAATTGAGTCCATTCTTTAAAGCTGTGGCCCCAAATGAAAATAAAATCCACTTGTAAAAGCGAAGGAGTTACTGCCCAGTCAAAGCCCTAAGTGCCCCACCACAATTTACAGTTCTGGGCAAGTGCTGAGAGGGTTAACGCTTTCTGTGTCAAATCCCTTGTCCCTTCAGTGACACTCCTGTGTGCAATCAGAGACAGGTACCACAGCCAGTTAAAGAAGTGGCCACCTTGCGAGGAGGAGTTTGCTGTTCAAGGCTCAGGGCTGACGTCATGAGTCGTTTTTGAGTCCGTGGGGTGGGGTAATGTCACTCGCAGGAAGCTGCAGGGGTAGGGAAAAGATCCAGCTCAGTGCTTGCCCAACAGAGATCTCAGATCATCTCTGCACCGCCAGCTGCTCGCGGGTGCTAGGAGCTGGGCACGTGTGTGGCACGGGAGGTTAACGCAGCTTCCAAGGGCTTGCGAAGCTGGGTCTCCGTCAAGGTCTGGAGCTTCTTCCCACGGGTGGGGATCCTGCATCCCTGGTCTCCCCGTAGCCTGGCCCATGGAAGGGTTTTGCCCCCAGAAAGTGGTTATACTTTCAGTCACAGGGTGGTTTATTGCTAGAAAAACCTTTTTTCTTCTTTAAAAGCCTTTCCCTGAAGGAGCGGTGGATGCTCCCATCGGGCGCGGGCAGAGCTATGTGGGCCATGGGCCGGTGCTGAGCAGCCTCACCGTCCCTGTCGGCCCACACATGTCCAGGAGGTGTGGGCAAGCAGCCGCTGTCAGCGAGGGCAAGCACTTACTTCTGTATGCACGGAGTGTGAGGACAGCCCCGTGCAAAGAAAAATCCACTGAGTCCCCCCAAAGCAGTTTTAATCTGCGTCTTCAGGCTCCTCTGCTTCCCTTTTTCCTAACGTGGCCCCCCAGCTGTGATGCCCCAGTTTTGGCACCTCTTGGCTCCTATTCCAGCTCCCAAAGTACCCTTCTGGGCCTGCAAACCGGGCTTTTATTCCTTTCCTACTCGTCCAGGTGTACCCCTCCACCTCAGGCCCCTTTCTGTACAAGGGCAGGATTTAGTGGCAGGTCCTGGCCAAGAAAAGTCCTCAGAAGGAGTAAGTCTCACAGAAGGATTGCAGTTTGATTTGTACGCTATGTACATTTTTATCACAGGCACATTTTTTGGAGACTCAACTTTTTCTATGCAACAAGAATTTATTTTGTGTGAAGCTTTGCTCATGGCGACGTTCGATTTTATTTCTGTTTTGTTGTAGTGGAGTGGGACCAAATACAGCTGCAGTGTTTAACAGCCACACTGGGCCTGATTTTGGTTTTGCTTGGGAGACCAAAATCAGTAGACTTAACACATTCTGCACAGAAGTGACGCTAACTCAGACGAACTCCAAACGGAGTGAATAGTTATGAGTGGCAGCTTGGAATTAATTTGGATTAGGCCATAGATTTAACTTGCAGGGGACAAACACGGAGAAAAAGGGTCTCATTGCCAACCGGCAGAATGACAAACCGCACACGGCTTTGCACGTCATCTGTTTACATGGAGAGGAGAAGAAGTAATGGTACGATAAAACAACCGCTTCGGTGTGGGGAAAGAAGTGTGCGTGTCAATAGACCAGTACCCGCCATCTGGAGGTGACTGAGCGTCCGTTAGTCCTCTACACGTCACGTGAAATCTGGCGCTGTGCCGGACAGAACAGACAATGTGCCATGCAAACGTCAAGGACCTGACAAGCTGCAAAAAATCGATGTCAATGGCTTCACACCTGTTTCACAACCCAAAAAAAGCAGCTGCCAAACACAAAACTGCCACCCAGTATTTAACTTATCCCTGGAATCTTCCCCCTCCTGGCTTTCCCAGCCTCTCGGGGTTGGCTATAAACACAAGTCTGAAATACTGTGAAGAAATGTAGAAAATAGCCTACCATGCAGTATAAACAGCATACTTCTTGTGTGGGCGATATATATGCCTTTCTGTTCCACTGGAGAGGAATGACCTCTCCCAACCGAGCAAGGTTTCACGTCTCCGAGGTCTGCAGCCAATTTTAACTTGTAGGAGCAGGGAAGAGCACAGAGCGGAAGAGGCTCACAGCGGAGTCATTGGGTTCCCCGAGCAGCTTTGCTCCAAACACAGGTTTCCTATGACAAGAACTTAATATTTGGCATATTAAAATAATTCAGGAATTTAATCTCATAAATGGGGCTTCCAGTCTTTAAATATGCTCAGTGTGTGTTCTCTTAAAGTTGGTCCCACAGCATATATAAAAAAAAAGCGCAAGTATTTACACATCAGCTGAAGCCACTTTCCGGACTGGTCGCTCCAAGTGTATGGCTGTCTGTATCTGATTTCAAGATGAAATGACTCTAAGGGACTTTGTAACTGCTTCAACTCCCCCCTGCTCCCTTTTAATCGTTAATTCACTTTCCATCCTTCACCAAGGAAGGCACGTAATGGGGAGAGCATCTATTTTCACACCAAAACCCACTGGCCTCCTGCTAAATGCTCCTAAGCCCGTTGTGAAGAGCAGCCAATTCCTGAAGCGAGAGGGGAAGAAGGATCTGCTTCGTTACTTGATTCATAGCCTCACACCCCCAGAAAAGAGGTCTCCCGGGAGACAGCATTTTTGATATTAAACAGATCACATATTTGATTTCAAGTGAAAGACCGAGAAGACAAGATCACAGAATTAGAGAAGTTACAGATGGAAAAGGTCTATGAGGTTATGCAATCCGTCAGTCTGGATGTTGCATAATTGCTCCCCACAGTATATTTTTAGTGCTTTATCCAGACAAATCATTAAGTGCTTTAAAATGGGCCAGATTCCTCAAATGCGATGCGTGCTAAGTCACAGCTGATTTCACGGCGGCTCGTAGCTTCCAGCCTCTAGTAAGACACCAGAAGAAAGTTCTGTGTGGTCAAGGAGAATAGAATCGACTCTTCCAGGAATAAATAGGAGTCTGACTCGATATTCCTTTTAGGAATCTTTCCTATTTTGGCTGAATTAGACCTCTTAAATATCTTTTTTTGGATTATACTGAATAATACATTATTACTTATTCAGTTGTTCACTTAGTCCAAAGTAAAACATTGTTAACGTTCATGTGAACGCAATTTGTTTTAGGCCGGCTTCAAAGCCAGTTCAGTAAAGCATAAAGAATGTTTATTTAAAATATAGTTGCTAAATTTAGCTTGAGCTTGGTTAGCCTAAATCTTAGCGACATTTTTAGAGAGCACATTGCGAATCAGGAATGCATGGAGAAACAAATAAACTTTCCCACATTTCTGGAAATCGAGTAAGAATTTGCGAGTTGTTTCTTGCACGGGCAGTTTCTGTGGATTGGGAAGCACTGTGAATAACGCAAACTTGCCACTAAACAGGCAGTGGAAAACACAATGCTAATAGTTTTCGTTGCAGTTTCATTTTAAATCCTGCTCCCTCAAGGAGGAAGCAGCACTACTAGCAGTCAGCTATTGTTACAGAAATTACGCAGAGTATCAACGCGTTTCAATATTTACTCAAGCTCTTTGCAAAGCACCAGAAAGCGCGACGGAGCTGCGGCTGGCTACAAGCCACATTCAGACCCTTGCAAAGGAAGTCTTACGTCTGAACTGGGCCCTGTGCTCTTCCTAGTAAGGACGACACTGGATTTTCCCCCCACCCCTTGCCCACTGATGGAAGTCCTCCGGCTGGATCATCAGCTGGGTTAAATGCCGGCCTGCCTGCAGGTCAAGCGTTTAGACAGAAGATGGATGATTTTAAGCTTTTCCTTCCCTTGCTTCCAGCATCGCCTTCCTGAGTGTACTGAGGTAAAAGCAGTGTGTTTGGACCATCTTTATGTTAGGTGATGTTGCCTTAGAGAAACAAGCAAGGATGAGCAGTCTTGCCGTGGTAAACAGCTAAATTCTCTTTTATCAGGCCAATATCAGAGGGCTGCAACCTGGAAATTATGCTCTGCTTTCACCATCTCCCTTCGTCCTTTCCATCCTTTGGTTGGTGCGCGTGTAGTACCAGTTTCTGCTCCTAAAGCGGGAGGATTACAGCTGTACCACTCATGGGGCTACGAGCCAAAAGGGAGGCAGCCAGGTGTCCCCCAGTGTCACCAAAGACATCCACGGACTTTGGTGGGATTGAGATCAGCTCCTCACCGAGCAGACAGGTGAAATAAGCGGGCATGGAAGAAAACACAGAGGGTCATGTTTTTTTTCTCTGAAGACAGGGCTTGACTGCTTCCACTGGTTTTAGGCAGCTTCAAGCATCTGCGTCCTAATCCAAAGTGCCATGACTCAGCTTTATGTGAAAGCACCAGGTCCCACCCATAGACCCATCCTCCCCAGCCACCTTGGATCTCCCTCAGCTCTTCAGACGAAGGTTTGCAAATACACCAGCCCAACACGCTAATTCCCAAATCTGCAGTGAGGTGGACTCCTTAATTCTTCACCACCTATCTCCAATTGCTTACTAAGTTACTGTTTTCATTAGAAAAACAATATGTAATAATAGTTGTTAAAATAATTGTATTTCTGTTTTTACATCTGTAAAGATTAAGTTAAACAGTATGAAGCCCATTAAACTATTTCATGTCATGCTGCCATAAATTTCCTCCATTCCCATTGCTACTATTATTCCAGAGTAAACTCTGAGATCAAGCTGCTGCCACAGAGAGTTATTTATAGGAGCTCATTCATCAATAAAAACTTCAAAAGAAATCTGTTACTCTTCTATTGGGAAGCCAAAGAAAACTAACGTAAAGACAACCCTGTTAAGAAACAAAGCTAAGGAGACCACAAGACATTTAGTTAAGGAAAATCCTGATTTCTAACAAATACCATGCAAGGAGGGGAGGAGGAAGGAAAAAAAGTTTGTTGGCAGCATGAACCCTTTTAAGTTATTTCATTCTCATTGGATGGCTAAAATAAACTGTTAAACAGTTGTATTTGTACTGGCTCAGCCCCCTCATTAGACTTGTTGTGGCGGATCTGCGATCTCGCAGTGTGTAAGGAGCTCTTCATCTCTTGCAAAAGCTGACGTTGTCTTTCCACTTGTCTCAGCTGCTCGTACACCCACCCACCAGCACAGCAGAGACCTGGCGAGCGAGGTGCTGAGCAGGCAACTGATAGCATCCGCCTCCCTAAAGGTAGAAGTATAGAAGTGCAGAAGTTTGTATATCATCATCCTTATTGCCCCTTATTTTGTATTGTACTTTCCTCTGTATGTTTAAACTGTGCAGTATTGGCTTTGATGGCAACGATGGAGTTAGTCTTGCAGAAACTTAAACATACAAGTGGTTTAGTGCTGGGCTTTCCTGTACAAGCACCCACTGCCTGTACCAGCACCGGTCCTTAGGGAACAGATCAGGTCTCCTTTCTTGCAGGACTGTTTGGAGCCACATTAGGTCTCAACACATTTAATTTACGTCAGAGCAATTAACCATAATTTGAAAAACAATCTCTCTCCTTTTTGTCCCTGTCTCATGAAGCTCTCCACATGAGTGAGATCCTCCCAGAGGTCTTTGCAGGAACAGGGACTCAGTGATCAGCCAAGTCATGGTAACAGCATCCCCAAAGAGTGTTTTTTGAACTCAGCAGACAGACTCACTTGTTTCCATCAGAAGGATCCGAGTCTTGAAGGCAACGTGGACCTCAAGCTCCTGGTATGCATTGTGTAAAAATATGGTAATCACATCACCATCTATCAAAGCACAGAGGTGAGGGTGCTGTTTCCCAGAGATCTCTCTGAAGGTAAGATATCACTGGCTTCCTGCTCCTGAGGATTTAGACCAGTGAGTCTAAATGGGCCACTAGAGATGTGACTGAAACATAGTCCAGCAGTTGCTCACCCGAGCAGAGGTACTAGATGAAGAAATTTGCAAAGACTCATCAAATTATAGGCCAGATAGATCTCTTTCCCCGTGACATCTGAAAGCATTACCCTCACTTTTGTCCATCCTTGCTTTGCTAAAAACAGAGGCTCACGTATCCAGTTTTGCACCGACACAATTGCAGTCTTTCAAAAAGGTGGGAGGGCCAAGCCTGTCATGTCCACTCAGCTGTGCCAGTGAGAAAAGTTTTTATGCGTTGCTATAGCTTGTAATTGGAATTGTTCTAAACACGGTGGACAAGATGATTATTAATAAACACCAAATGTCTCTGTATAAAAACCTGATTTATTCCAATATAACTGTACCTACTGTTAAGTATAAATGCTTTGTTATGAAAAGGGCAAAGAAAAGCCCTTAACTGTTGTATCTGGTTTCAGATTAGACGCAACATATATTCTAAGTAACAAGAACAGCAATTGTGACCGGGTTCTTATGGAGTAGTTTTCACTGCTACCTCCTAAAGTGCTTTGCAGGGAAGGTCAGCAGAAAGCCCCATTGTAAACATGGTGAAATCTCCTGATTATTTGTTTTGGATGGCTATAGAGGAAATTGCATACGCTTTCATGGAAAAAATATCCTCTATTATTATCCTCTGTCCTAAAGAGATGGGGGGGTGGGGGGTGGGGCAAGCAGGGAGCCTGGCAACTCTGATTCTACACTAAATTATCCTAAAGTAAATTCCTCGAAAACCAAATTAAGCCAGATGAGTCTGGATTTAATGAGAGTAAACAGTAACAGTCTAAATTGAAGCTTAAAGCAGGGCACCTTGCTGCTCTGCACTCCTTCGCAGGATGGTGGGTCTTCTAAAACCTTTGATAGACCAGTTTTGTTTTCTTAGCTTATTTCAGAGAGGTCTTACTTATGGATTGAGTATCAATAGGAAACGGCAGGTCAGCTGTTAGCAAAACAAAGTGGAAAAGAACTGTAGTTGTAGTTTCCACAAAATCAAGAAAATACTTGTGTTCAGAGAGGCAAACGCAATCATGCAGCACAGCACGCAGAAATACTTCTATCTGATCAGGGCTGTGGCTGAACAGAGACAGCCCAACACCAGACTGAGATGGGTCAGCCCTTGGAAGTCTCATGGACTAATTCTTTTTGTATCCATATATGATTTCTCTTGCTGAGGGATAAAAAAACCAAACTAAAGTACCTGACGGGGGAAAACATGCATTTTAGTTAGAGATAGCTCTTAGAGAGCTGAGAGATCAGGTGTTTGAAGGAAGCGTGCAAACTGCAGAATCCCAGCTTCGGTGCAGAGCAAGCAGATATCCAGTTAAATGCATCTGTGGGAAAGGACTGGGAGATGGTGTTGGAGGTGCTCTCTTGCCACTCCAGAAGTGGGGCTGGGCTCTTGGCCGCAGAGGCTCCTGCTGGTCTGAATTCCCTGGGGCCAAGGGCCAAGAGGAGCAAGAGGGAGTGTTTGGAGGAGAATTCTGTGTCCCCCTGTCTCAGGGCCCAGGCAAGCTTCCCTGAGTGCTTAATTCACAATACCCAGGCTTTGTCTGGGCAGGCATCTAAGGGGCTTTGTTGGATTGTTTGTCCAACCTTGCTCTATCAAACACTTTTAACTCTTTAAGCAAGTAACCAAGACAGGACTAATCATCCTCCGTCCTGGTGGCTCGGCAAATGTTGAAGACCAGTTGGCCTTTCCTTGAGTTTCTGAACATGTAGGCAAGTTGTGAGAAAAGTTCCTGGAGAATCCAGAGTGCAAGAGGCCTTCATTCCCATCCTGCTCCTTAGCAGAACTGCCTGGTGTAGGGCACTTGTCCAGGGTTTCCAAGAACTGAGCAGCCTGGACGGGTAGTCACTGCCCACAGCTACCTGCAAACCAGTTGTGCAGCAGTGGCTCCCACGCCTCTTGGTAGGTCAGACTGATGTGAACCATGCGTGTGTTGTTTGAGGTGTGACTTCTGCTTCCCTTTGACCCTGCTTTGCTTCCATCCCAGAGAAACCCACTGAGCCTTCACCTTTTGTACACGATATAAGTGTGAGCAGGTGCATGTGGACAACAGGCGTGTGAGCTACCCAACCCTGCTCCACTCCAGGAAGAAAAGATAAAATTATTTTCGCTTCTCCAGTGGCTTTAAGGAATAAGACTTGCATCAAAACTTGCTTATTTTTCTGACTGTAATGAGGAGTAAGTGACTCCATGACCTTTTCCAACCACTCATTAAGATTTTCATCCTAGGACAATAGCATCAAGTCTCCAGATCAGGCATGCTGCCTCCACTCTTACACTTGCGTATGCTTGCTGCTGACTTTAAAAGTGATCATATTCTTTTCCATTAATAAAATTAATCAACAGGGGAAAAAAATCTTTCAAGTGTCTAAGAAATGAACTTTCTCCTTGAGAGTGTTAAACTACAGAGGAAACATGAAGAATCAACTTTGGCGCATATGACAAATATCAACAGGGAGCTAAAGCTAAAAGGCAACTCCTTGAAGACTTTGGATCATTAACAAAGTACATGAATGGGTTGAAATTCTTGAAAGAAAACCTATCCCAGACTTACTTGGCTGGGTCAGTGCCAGGGCTGTGAGTTTGCCTCCCAAACTCTGTCACAGTCATAATGTCTAAGGGAAAATCCATCTCCTCTTATTTCCTAAGGTTGGGAAGGATCTGTGAGCCCATGAACCGGGGGTTCCTCTGTGTTCGTCCGTGTGCGCGTGGAGCTTAGAGCAGCATCTGTGAGCCCGTAAATCCTGGCTTACTTGGCCCCAGCGAGGGTAAGACCAGCAGCTCTGTTTCGGCCCCAAGGGCAACGACGAGGGAACCGGGCTGTGCTGGGCAGAGCTTTCCCAGGCTCAGCGTCTCGCCGGATTGCATTGAACCGACTGAAAACTGCTTGGCTGCAAAAGAGAGGTGATGGCTGCGCAGAGCCTGCGCAAACCTCTGCAGTCCTGTGCTCACGACACAGAGATGTGGATGTGATGTTCTACACAGTGAGGGTTGTGTCTTCAGATAATACCCCCTGCACTTATAAGAGGGGCTTGCCCTGGGGTTGAAGGTGAAGTTAAGGGCAGCTACACCATCCTTCGATAATGAGAGAATCGTTTGGGTCCCACAGGCAGTGCATCTCTCCTGGGTGGCCTGAGAAGTGCCTGGCTCCTCTCCCTCTGCTGTCTCTGGCTTAGGCATGGTGGCAGGCGTAGGAATTGAGCACCAAGATCCAGAAGGAGACCTTATGGACCATGGAAACTTCGCGTGTGAAATATTTGACACCGCACGTCTTCCTGTGTTTGCTCACAGCTCTCACACAAAGGGTCCTGTGTCCTGGGCTGCACACAACACCCCAACAACAATTAGGTGACTCAGCTCCCCCGGCCTGGAGGCTTGCACCCGGCCGAGCGGACCACACTCGGCTCTGCAAGGAGAGGGCAAGGGGAGGTTCTTTGGGGAAGCTGAGCAGACCACACTCGGCTCTGCAAGGAGAGGGCAAGGGGAGGTTCTTTGGGGAAGCGGGTCTGAGGGTGGTTTGGTGTGGGCATTCTGTGGAGAGGTCCATGAGTCTCGCAGCAGAGCAAGGGAGGCGGAGGGTGGACGAGCTGAGCTTTCCCATGGCAGTTGCAGCGATTGCAAGATCAGGCTCTGTCAGTCCTGGCATTCACGCTTTAGAACTCATTTCCAGCTAGTTTGCTTGAAATAGCCTGTACAGGCCTAGACGTGAATTATCCCGGGCTGGCAAGCTAACGTCTTGTGCTAGCTGCAATCTGCAAGCTCAGAGTTTCACAGCTGCGGTGAGACAGTATTTAAAATCTCAGGGACAGAAACGGCCCTCTGTAAAGCAGAAATTATAAGTTTTGGCCCCGTCTCTAACCTTTGGAGAGTTGCCCAGCTTCTGACAGTCTGTGATGATGTCTCTGTGGAGGAAATCCTACGCTGAAGGAAAGCATGTTTCTTTCTCCCAGGGTTGTATTCTTTCTTTCATTTGGCCACCATAAAGGGCACTTTGTCATCCTGACAGATCCTAAATATTGAGTCCTAATTTTATGGGAGGCAGATATGGGGACAAAAATTAAAGATTATTCAGGAGTCATATTTATGACTGAGGATACGAGGGATTTGAATGGAAATAACAATTAAACTTGATAAAAAATTCACACTACAGGTCACTGCAATCCCAACTTTTCCCCTTGTGAACTAAAGCCAAGAAGGTTTTCTTCCCCTTTGTGATTTAGGCTTTGCTAAATTTCTCTGAAAATAGTTCGTATATCATAGAGAACAATTTCCATGGGGAACATAAATACATTCATGGAAAGAAGGGAAAATTTTTCCTTGTCTCTGGGAATGGATGAGAAAGAAAGACAGTTGACGCCAAATATTAATGGTGAGTGGAGGAATCTGTCCAAAGAAGCCATCTATTGAGAATACTAAAACTATCCTAAAGTCACAGACATATAAAAATTTAGTACGGAACAATGACTTTTCCACTAATATCGGCTTAGACTTAAGAAAATATTTAAGTGCATGCTGAAGTCAGTCCCTGTTCAGAGCAGCCCTTAAGTGAATTGTTGAAGTTAGCTTCGGCTTTACTGATGTGTTTTTCGGCTCTGTGGATACCAGCTGGCACTGAACACGCCTAGAGTTCAGCACATGCTGAAGAACTGTTTGGAGGGGAGGTGTTTTCTTCTAGTGGGACCACGTAACACGGTTTTCAATTTCACTGCTTCAGGAAGAGTTTGTATTAAACTTGTGGTTGAGGGGACAGCGTGGAGGACCCTCAGAGCTTACAGATTTTGATAGGCAGACAAAGAAGTCAGCTCAGTCTAAAGGAAATGCAAACCACATAATTTAAATATTGTGTGATTCATACACTGATGTGTATGTATAGATCCGTTCCATGTACAGATATATACGGACACACAAATACCTGCATGTATGCTGTGCTTCACAGGCTTCTCATTTATGTCCAGAGGGTGACAGCCAAGGGTAACGATAGAGGGACATTAATAGCTGGTCTTTTCTGGTAAACACCTCTGCAAAGCAGTGCCTCGGACTTGTGATCCCTTCGCAGACCGGAGTGACTGGAGCCTCCCAAGCGACGGAGTGGGGCAGGGAAAAATTCCTGCCTTCCTTTGCCAGATGGGAAAGCAGAGACACAGTCGTGTCAGCCATGCATGGGCGTGTTCAGGCAGACCTGAGCCCTTGTCCTGCTGTCGGCACGTAGCCACAGCTGGCGTGGTGGGTGCCACGTACACTCTGCACCGTGCCCTACCCATGAGCAGCTCCTGGGCTGTCCTGCCATCAGTGCAATGTCCTTGCCATACGCACTTAATCCCTCCCCTTTGCAGCCCACTTGTCAAAGTCTTGTGTTACCATTTCCCACCTCAGAAAGCCATGACATGCTCCTGAGCAACTTTTGCCAAGTTCCATGCATGGTCTGAAGTATTTTTGTACCTTTGCCTCCATTCTCATGATGGGGGGAAGCAGTCAGCTAGTGCAGGTGGGGTTCATACAAGACAATTTCAGATATTAGCATTAACCTGTATTGCATGAGGTCATGCTGCTGACGAGCTGGGGCTAGGTGTCAGCCACAAGGACATCACTTTTGCATGCTGTAACGTGGTACAAGAATTACAAAGCAAAACACACAAGCCTTCTTCAAGCGATTTGATTTGACATAGCTGGATGAACAATTTAAGTGGGTTATTAACACATCTCCACACTGACATCAAAAGCGTTAAATGCTGTGTAAATAGACTGGGGCAAAGGGCTCTGCCAGCGTGCTGGAGGCGGGTGGGAACACTTCTCCCGAGCCCCTCTGCGAGCCCCATGGCTTGCTGCTCTCTTTGCAGCTGCGGCACCCCTTGGCTCCAGGGTGCTGGGAAGGCAGGAGGCAAAGCCACGTCTCCTTTCAGAGCTGTGTCAGGGTTAAGAGGAAGGCAGGAAGGGTAGGGTCCGCACCAGCTTCACCTGGCCTTACGTCTTCTGCAGAGCATCCTGGCAACTGTACTGAGGTGTCCTAAATAGTATAGAGACCACTTTCCTACTGTAGACTTCTTTAGTGTCCTCCTCAGGAGTTTAGATTTGCTTCGTAATTATCACCTATACTGCCTGCTTCTGCATCCACTGAGGTTACCATCTCTGCTGAGATTTCTCCTCCCTCTCTGCTCATGGTAGGAACAAAGAACTGTCTGTCTGGACAGGGTTTTTGGGCCACTTTCTGTCCACATGCACGGCGTTGTCCAGAGGCAGGAGTCCCTCCACCGCCTTTACTGGGAGCCAGCGTCCGCATCTGGGTGAAGCGATGTGGCTGTCGCTGCAAACCTGTGCCTCATGTCCCGAGGGAGCGAGAGGATTAACAAAGCACTTCAAAGCATTGTGTAATTGTACTTTCACTCAACTCACAAGGATTTGTTTTCTTAATTTTTAAAAGAAATGTCAGGCAAGCCTCCAGGGACAGGCGAAAGGATCCCTCTCTTGGTGACAGGGGGTAAAACAGAGTCTGCACATTACTGTCAGACTGGAGTGGCTGGATCCGGGCTCATCTAGTGCCTGCAAAAGCAAGGGTAGATAAATTGATGTTGGTCTTTTGGACATGCAACAGTCAGCTCTCACTGCTGCTCTGCACTTGTGTGCTGGAGCTCCTCTCTCTGGCTGACTCAGTAGCTAAAAGCCAGGTCTCTTGCATCCCCCTTCCCCTTCATCCACCCCACAGAGGGATGCTGTGGTGGACTCAAGGCAGTTTCCTGCCTTCCTGATCTCACGTTTGGAGGTGATGCCTCTCTTCTTGCTCACACTAAATTAGTCATGGCAGTAAATCCTTTCAGTCTGTTTACCATGCTTCTTCTGAGTAACTGAAGTTTGAGACAGGGGACTTTTTCTGGAGGTCCCACCACCAGCTTAAGCTTCAGTGCCCACCTCTCCTCCTCCCTGCCTTAACAGAAGAGGATGTTAAAGGTTATAAATGCTTTGCTTCTGTATGAGAAAACAGCACACTAGAGAAGAAAGCAGAGGCAGGCGATGAATTCCCCTGACTACCATCTCATGGCATAACAGTAGTGTCTGCCCTAGTAGATTTACTTCCTGGTGTAGCTGTAGCTGCACTCTCCTCTGCAGAGGGAGGCTCACTCAGCAGCACTGCGTGCTGGTGCAGCCATAAGCTTAAACTTTCCCTGTTTTTTTTCCCCTCTTCATCACTGTGGAAAGGCTCTCACTGCTAGAAATCATCCTCTATCTTCCTTCCATTAGTGACAGTTCATCTGCTAGCTAGATACTTGTGCTGGGGGTGTTCTCTTTTCCTTTATTTAATCAATCTTCTTTCTGGCAAGTGGGTTTTGAAGAGAGAATGAGTTATTCACTTAGCAAAAATGAAACTGGTGCATCACAGAAGATAAATATTGGGAACTGGTTTATCTGGTTTGAAAGTATGTTCTGATTTTCTTCTCCCCCTGTTCCTAGTGAAGAGGAAACTGTCTTCTCTGATGGCACTCTTGGGCTCTTCTTATCTTGGGTGGGACCTAGAAGTGCAGAAATTGAAAGAAAAAACCCCAAAGAAAAACAAAGGAATGTTTTGAATGTTGAATCCTTTTGGTGTGATGCCAGTTGGAGGTGCTGGGTGAAGGCATGTGATTAAGCACACTGCCTTGCTCATCCCTAGGCATATTGTTCCTTGTAAATCAGCTTTGCTTCTGGTGAGTGTCAGGTGAACTCAAAGCTTGCCTGTCTTTAGAAATGCCACAAATCATCTCATCTGATGAAGTTTTCCCTTGATAACTGAAATAACATTCAGAGCATCAAGTCACTGACATCAGCTCTTGCCATTTTTACTCACTAAAATGTGGAAATTTTGGCTCTGCGTGTGCATTAAGGCTGTCTATCTGCCTGGAGCATCCCTCCCAGCTACAGATCCCAAACTAGGGGTCAGGACCCCAAGGAGACTTGTGCCATTTAAAAGTGGGTTTGCAAACCCAGGAGAAGCTTAGCTTCTGAGGTGGGACCTGCTGCCAGAAGTGTGCCGAAAAGTGTACTCATCAGTGACAGGATTTGAGAAGTTCAGTCACAAGAACATATTTTTTTGTATTTCCTCTTTTCTCCTATTTCCTCTTGCATTTCCCTTTATCTCTTCACATATACTTACCCTTATTTCCTCAGCCCTAGTGCCAATAAATTAGACTATCACTCGCTATAGTCTCTTTCATCCTTCAATGAGCTGCACTGGAAAAAGAAATGCAGTCCAAATCAGAGGGTTGCGATCTTTTTTAAGACAAAGGGAGAGGGAAATAATTTGGTTCTCATTCTTTAGAAGACTCTTGTTTCAAGAAGTCTCGAGGTTATATGATATTTTCCCAATTTATCCCATTTACATGGGAACAGCAATGGACCAAGCATTACTCTGAGATTTCCTAACATTTCAAATTCTGACCCAAAGGGGAGAAAAGAAAAAAATGCCCTTTCCTTTCGTTTTTCTGGCTAGATCTTGTTCATAGCATTTGGGAATGGCAAAGTTGATGACTGAAAAACACCGCCCTGCAGTTGAAACCACATTCGCTCTCAGGGTCGGCTGCTTTCCTTCCCCACTGCCCGGGCTCCCAGCCCAGCGTGCAGGAGCTGCTTCCTGGGATGCACAGGGCAGGCGAGCCCATCGCTGCCCAGACCAGCCCTGGGGAAATGGGGCTTGCTGTGGCATTTTCTCACCAAACATATCCTCAGGTCCATAAACCAATGAGTCGTTTTTGGTAACTGAGCTCCTACAAAATGCAGAAATCACTGGCTATGCAGCTTTGTCAAATAGATGGGATACTCTGGTCCCATCTGATAAGGTGAGAGTCAGTCCAAAAGCAACACTGCCAGGTCCATGATCTCACCCACCCAAGCAGGAACAGTGCAAAGAACTGAGAAATGAATATGAGAAGAGAGAATAAACCCTCGGTAACACAGGAATCACTGATAGTAATAATAAATCATGAAAAAACAAAGCTTGCCATTATGCAAGCGCTGATTCTGCTTGCACTTGTATCAATAGGAAACTGCCGATCGCTTTCGACAGCAGGAAGTTTAGGCTCAGGATGGAAATATTTTTGATCTGAACTTTTCACGTCACAATAACCTGTTCACACTTTAAGAGAAAATTGTGTTGCACAGACGTGACATTCACGTGACAGCATCACCTGCACAGAGAGAGCACTGCGGTGCAGGGTCTGAACATCACAAAGCCCGTGTGCTGGAGGATGAAATGCTGAATGCACTCAATAACCAGGACAGCAAACAACTCTGATTTTGGTCTCCTTTTCCTTGCAAGGAAAATTTCTTTTTTACCAGAGTTTCACATAACACAATAAAAATTCACATTTTGCAACTGTGTATCTTTTCCTAGCAGTGGTCTGAATCTGCTCCTTTTTGCAGCAGTGACGTAGTCCCAGGCTTATTGATGGAGAGGAAAAGGGAGGATAAGGAGATGTAAAGACCCAACCAAGGCCTCACAGGAGGTCAGTGACGCAGTTCAGAAGCCAGGGCTGAAAACTTGATTTCTTTAATCTGAGTGACCAAATCGTCCCTGTTCTCGTGCTTTTGAAACAACAGCTACTACGTTTCCTCTCAGAGGGGGGGTCATAAGAAACCATAGCAAATATTACAGAAGCAAAATTCCTGAGACCCTTAAATCTCTTCTTAATCCTGCCCATGTTCGTTACCTGTAAGGCTTCCTTTTAGCATAAGAATTGCTCCAATCCTCCTAGGCTTAGAGAATACTGCAAACAATCAAGTACACGTAAATACAGAATAAATGAAAGTTTCTAATGACATCTATTGTATTTTTCTAGTGTTTATATTCATCTCAGAGATCCAACCAGTGTTTTTGGGTTGTAAGTAATCTTTTGCTTATTCCTGGTACCTACCCAATGTGAGGGAAATGCGCAGCCAACAGCAGTGGATTGTTTTTGTATCTTCAACAGAAATGCTCAGAAGACTGTTGTACCATAGAAGGAAACAGAATATTGACATGTTTTAAGGCCTTTTGAACACAAGACAGAAAACAGCAGGAGAAGAAGGGTAGAAAGTTTATACAGAAATTATTTCTGAGAAAATGACACAGGGAAAATGAGAAACACATTTCTCTTTTTGGAGCAGGGATTTGAATTTGCAGAGGACACATCGTGAGCACATCAAATTTAACAAGCAGTGAGGAAGAAAATGATGCACTTCCTGAAAACACAATAAAAATGAACAAGAAATCTCACTGTGACTGGAGAGAGGGTAATCTAGAAGCAACCATGAAAACAAGACATGGTTGTGAATTCCTCGCAGAGCCGGGGATGGGGAGGAAAGGACAGCTGAGTCCAATCAGCCTGGCCAAAGCTCTCATGCTTCTCCTGTCACCGGCTGCTACTTGATGTCTCTTATCATCTGCATCGGCCCCATCCAGACGAGCTGTGTTCTTAACGAGCTGATGTATGAGGCAGTGATAGCTGCAGCTCAAAGCTAATATTGTACCTTCAGAGACGCGATTTTTCAAACTGAACAAATGGCCTCTGAAGCTGCTGGTGACTCGGAGTAATGGATTATATGTCTGAAGGCATTTTTTTTATAGGTGCATGTTTCTAAATGAGCTCTGGTGGGAGCGGCAGGTACCCTGCTGAGGCACCACAGCCCTCGTGCAGACAGGCTGACCCGGAGTCCTGGCTGATTCCCATGTCTTGCCATGGGATGAGCATCGCTCTGTGTCTGGGGACATGTCCTGCTGCAGCTGCTTGCTTTGAAAGCCGTGTGGGGATAGGGACCCTGGGAAGGGTTGGGAATTGGGTAATCCCATGTGTGTCTCAGCTTATCGATCTGCTACTAAAAATCACTAATTGGCCTTCAAAGGAACAAGGTTTTCTGCCTTGCATCTGTGCAGAAGTATTTCCGTATTGATTTTTGGGTGGACTCAGTCCAGGTGTCCATTTCCCTCCTAAAGAACCCAGCCCTAGCATAAGCATCTCCACCAGACCAAAGCAGCCTTCCCATATTGGGTGTCCCTGGAGAAAATGTGGATTTTAACCCTTTTGGAGACCCTATTTCTGAGCTCACGGACACAGGAACTTCTTCTATACTGTTTTAAAATCTTTGAGCTGTGTGGGTGAAGAATTACAGACTAACGAATATTTTCTGCAAAACACTGCAAAGCTTCACCCAGGTGGACGAGCCAACAGGTCCAAAAAAACTTTTGTAAGACAGTTAGAATGTTGTGTCTGCTTGAGAGGCACAGCATTATAGACACAGCTTATTTCCTTCCCATCCACAAAATTATTATAGTACTGGGTTTGAACAACATTAGCAAAATGATGCAATGGGTACAAGAAAAGCTTCAGTTATCCTGAAGGGATTTCAATGTAACAGTATTCAGGCCGACATAATCAACAGAATCTCTGAGCTGTTCAGGTTTCAGCCAGCATTGGCAATTAAGAAATCTTACCAAGAAATGTAACGAAACTCCTTATTAGTGCTTGGATCTCTATCAGGAACACTGGGAAAAAAAAAATATCCAAGAGCATTTTTCAAATTAGCAGCCTTGAGAGCAATATAACATAAGTTCAGCCAGAGCGAATTGAGTAGGAATAGTTAATTTAGTCCTAGGAAACTTAAGAATCCCTCATCTCCTCATCAGCAGTAACTTGCTTGTTAAAGGAAGACAAATGAAAACGTTAATCAGCAAAGATTCACACTGGGGGATTGCTTGGAATGAGTCACTCTTACCCATCAGCCCTGGCGAGCTCATGTGCATAACTGGCTTCACTGACTAAAACACGCGCCGTCGGAGAAACCTGCCTTGGAAAGACCTGTGCTACAGCCTGCTGGGCAGAGAGGGTTGGTCACATCTGCGCAGGATGGCTTCAGAATTGAGGCTGGGGGTCATGGTGTTGGCAATGGTCTGAGAACTATTATTCTCGCTATATTTTTTATCTAGCTCTTGGTTAGGACTGAGGAGTATGCCCTATGTTGGATTTGACACTGGGTACTTGAATGGATTTTGGGTATGTTGCGAGCATGTTTTGCTTCTTGGGGAAGGGGAGGCAATGCCCTTGGGGGGGACAGTCACATGGCCAGCTACACAAGTCTAAGGAATTGTAGGACATTTAAAACCTTGTTAGTTTTTCTTTTTCT
>Ga0065711_1037918_pt1 | contig 19345 bp, 6 predicted proteins | sample Hoacrofraction12_FD_59098 | JGI IMG/M metagenome (GOLD analysis project Ga0065711, IMG submission 59098) | Hoatzin crop microbial communities from Cojedes, Venezuela - Epithelial fraction 12 v2 (version 2) | ecosystem: Host-associated > Birds > Digestive system > Esophagus > Crop | place...
AAAAAAAAAAAAAAAAAAAAGCTATTCCACTTCTGGTTTGTTTTTGTATATGAACCTGTGATGTTTTAGGGCAGGGAATGCTTTATGAGTTTATGCAATCCTGATTTCTATAAGGCTGTCTAGGTAAATCGTAGAATCGGTAATAGATCCTTTTATTACTTGGGAGTGTAGATGGATTTGCACTATTACCTTTGCCAAGGATCTACCGTTGGGATGTTCTCCCAACTAACTAGCGATAGGACAAGAGGAAGTGGCCTCAAGTTGCATAAGGGGAGGTTTAGATTAGATTTTAGGATAAATTTCTTTACTGGAAGAGTGGTCAAGCATTGGAATAGGCTGCCCAGGAAGGTGGTTGAGTCCCCATCCCTGGATGTGTTCAAAAAATGTGTAGATGTGGCACTCTGGGATATGGTTTAGTAAGCATGGTGGTGTTGGGTTGATGGTTGGACTTGATGATCTTAGAGGTCTTTTCCAACCTATGATTCTATGATGTCTTCCCTGTGCTTGCAGTACAAATGGAAATTATGATTCTTACTCGCTTCTGCTAATATTTTTGAGAGCTATGGAAATACTGCATGTAAATGGACTAAGAGTCATGTCTAACTTTTTATGAGTGGCTGACAGTCTGTTACACCTATAACTTTAGATAATAAGGTAGTGTGGTTTCTAAATGACAGATTGGGCAGATACAATGTACCATTGCTTTTACCATTGGCAGTGACTGAGGACATGCATTCAGAATGGTGATGTTTCACAGAGATTCTTTCTAAGATGCGGTTTTGAATGTAATGTTCCTTGCCTTTGATGATAAAGTAATAGGATCTTTAATGTCACAGGCAGGAAATGCATTACTTTCTCTTTTATAGTGATGTAAGAGAAAAGCTTTATAGCTTTTCCTGTTCGTCATAGTACAAATGTCTAGTGCCTTGCAGATACAAGAGTGAACAAAAACATAATATATTGCTTTGACTCCTTCGCATTCGGTACATGCATTGTTTTTTGGATTTTGGCATGCACAGTACAGTTGCCAATGCTGAAGTAGCATCAGGCTTTGCAATCAATGTTTCACAAAGCCTAGTTATGCAAGATCTTGTGTAATGGATTCTCCATTACCCGTAGGATTTAGCAATTGAAAATAATAGAATAAGGATTAAATAATGACACTTATTGCCAGAATTTTTTGGGGAGGGAAGCATCTTCATATTGGCATTCTTGAGCATTTTCATGGTAGGAAGTTTTTAGGATAAAGATACCACATTTATTTCACAGTGATGAGTATTTGTATCTGGGGAAAAAAATTCTGTGGTGATCTATTTTGTAGGCAGCCTGTTTGCATTCCTTTTGAGGAGCTCAGAACCTACATGCGTCACATAAATTGAAGTGCTGATGAAGTTTTGATAAATCAATATAGTGATAATATATTTTGGAAATGCTGTGAGAGAACACCTTAAGCTGGTATTGCTTCTAAATTCCTTTGTAGCTTTCTCAGGCAGGAAATCAGCTCGGCAACAGAGTTGATATGTTTAAACTGTGGCTTCCACCTAGTGTGTACTGGGGAGCTACTAAAATCCACATTTCACCTGGCCATGACAAGTGATACCACTCACTGTTCATGCCATGCAGACCCTGAAGTATGAACTGTGGGTATGAATTATCTCAACAACTGAGGCTGAATCTCATGTTCTGGTAAAATAATGGATTATGACAGCAAAGGAGGTAGAAACTACAATTTCAGAAGTACTTCAGAAATTCAGTAAGAAATGATATAAATACTAATATTTTTATACTTTCTTTTTACTATATTTATGAATTTTACAGCAATAATTTATAGCAGTATCTCCTGAAGTAGTATCTAGACTTTTCTATTGAAAAATGCAAGACTGATGTCTATTCAGAGTGCTTAAGCTTTCCTAGAATTGTTTCACTCTGAAATGAGTAAGTCTGGTTACATTCAGTAATTGTTTTTGTTCTAGAAAGGGAATGAGACACAGTTTACAAAAAGCATGTTGATCTTATGCTTTTTTATGTTATAATTCTAGTTGTTCAAATTTGCAATTCTTGAAAGGTAAAACTTTCTAAGACAAGGAGCACATAAAGCTTCTGCGATATACTTGCAGGCAGTGGCATATACTGGGATTATACTTGCTTTTAGTTAACCTCTTTGCTCTTTAGGCTGTGTGTAATGAATACTGCAGACTCACTTTAACTCCCAAATTTGGAAAATGCCTCGGGAAAATGCCTATCTGGAAATGATTTTTCCTGAAACTGGCTTCAGAGATCTGCAGGAATATTATGGCTGAAACACAACCAGACCTTAACATATATTTCTATAAAAACCTATGACTTCAGCCACAAACATGTTATGATTCCTTCCTGGAATAACAATGCAAGATTAAAGTAATCTTTAATCTTTACTTATTTATACTTTACATATTTATTTACTAATTCTGAATATTTCTGATTTTCTTTAGTTTTTCCCCACATGGCTAACCTTTCTCTCCAAAACTGTTCTTATCTATGAGAGAAGAAGTAGTTTTAATTCTGTTAAGACCTAACTTCCACAGTTTTCAAACAGAATTTTTAGAGTTTAGGTGTTTGTTTGAGGTTGATTTTCCTTCTAGGCTCCTCTTTGCTGCTTAGTACACTTCTAAGTACACATAAGTAAGTGGAAAATTGTATTTAGACAGACAGCTGATCTATGTGAAATGGCTACTTCAGGACGTAGGTGTTTAGTTAGCACCTTGGTACAAGGTATAGGTCTCTTGCTAATACCTGAGTTAAGACAACAAAGGATGATTTTGATCATCTGCTCTTCATGATTCCCACGTTCTGTCTTCCTTTCCAGTCAGCAAAGAAAGAGAAGATGGATGTCCTGTCACCATTCTAAGTCCCTACTATTCTATGGAAATTGAGTCCAGTGTTCTGGGAATCATAGAATCATAGAATGGTAAGGGTTGGAAGCGACCTTAAAGATCATCTGGTTCCAACCCCCCTGCCATGAGCAGGGACATCTTCCACTAGACCAGGTTGCTCAGAGCTCCATCCAACCTGGCCTTGAACACTTCCAGGGAGGGGGGATCCACCGCTTCTCCGGGCAACCTGTTCCAGTGTTTCTGAGTGTGAGTTGTGATTTCTGAGCATCGTTGAGGCAGTTTGAAGCTAAAGTGGTGCATATCTATAGAAGTTTGTGAAATAATTGCATAGGATAATAATATTGAGAAGTTTTTGTGCAAACAGAACTCTCTATGTAGCTTTTTAGCTTCAAAGAGGAAACATAAATGTGGTTTAGATGGAACAAAACTTAGCAGTGAACATGTACAGCTTCTGTCAGATCCATTCTTTCTTTATAATCAAGTATAAAAAATAAATAAAGGAAAAACTAGATTTTGGAGTGGTTTTGTTAGGCTACGTATGTGATTGAAGTCACAGTTCACAGAAAAATATCTTCTAAGTCTTGGGTCTGTAATAGATGCACTGATCATTAAGTCATTAGCTTAATTATTTTTGTAATCATTTAAAAAGTTTGACTCAGGTTAATAGCAGCCTTATAGAACATGCGGTATAGAGAGCTTCTCAAATGGGAGACAATGATATGCTTTTGATAGTCTGTAGTTCTGCAACTTGCTGTATGCTCATTCCTACGAATTAACAGAATGGCTACCATTAAGTGCAAATAAATTCTAAAAAAAAAGTTAATGGTTATCTGTGCTGTGTGTGTACATTTCCCGATTAAAATACATTGATTTTATTCCATTCTTAATCTTAGTGGCTGATGGGCATTTTAAAGAATGTGGTAATTGAAGTCTTTCCTTTAAAGCTTCTCACAGCAGGATGTCCTGAAAATGTTGCAAACATGAATGATCAGCTAAGTCTTCAGAAAACTGTATAGTCTTTGTAAGCGGTTTTGTAATGACGACTGTAGTCCTTAAAATATATTGTGCAGTTACCCTCCTTACATTTTTTAATGACAATCTATTTTTAATAAAGCCATTTAGCTGGTTAATTAGAGTTAGCAATAAATCTCCTGGTCTGCTGACTAATCTTAGAAAATATTTTAGACCACACTAATTGAAAATGAGGCTGCAAGATTAACTATATGTATATACGTATTTTGGCTTTTTATCATCGTTATACTTGTAAGAAAAGTCTTTTAAAAAATACAAAAAATTTGCCTGTCGGTGTAAGTCATAGAGCTCACCTTCATGGAGAACAGTGGTCGGAAGAAAAAAGGCCATTGAAAAATGGAAAATAGCCCATGCCAGTAATCACACAGAAGAAGGCTGTTAGAAACCTTCGTTCCCAGTTCTAGTCCAGTGGTTTTTGTCAGTAGTATACCATTTACTCTAGCCAGCTTTTCCCTTGAGGCCTTGCCACCGTTGAAGTTTCTTTCTCTACAGTTGAGCCCGATGTTGTGATACAGCTTCTCTCCGCTGCCTGATGTACCTGGAAGCTTTCTTGTCCTTGTCCTCAGCTTCTGAAGTCTCAGGTCAAAGTCTGTCATTGTTAATGCTGCCTAAACTGGTACATTCTAATACATTGTACTAAGCAAATGTAATTCACTCTTGGAACTTACAAGAGAGTTTTCACTTTTCTAAGAATTATCACTGAAGCAGACTGTAAAGCCAGCACACACTCAGATATTCTCAGCTTTAAACTACTTGATCATAATTGTATAATTGTATAATTGCCTTTTTGGGACATGTCAACTGTGCATAGGTGAGACCAAGTGGACTGTAGAGTTGTGACCTCAGAATATGATCTGCTTCTGATCAGACTGTACAGTGGCCTGTGATAGGTCAGAGGCTTACTCTGTGTCCAGTACTAAAAATACATGCATGTAATTCTGCTAGTTTAGCTCTAGCACCCAGTTCCATAATAACAGGTTTTTCTTTTGGTCTGCAGAATCCATTTGTTATTTTAAAGCACATGGTTAACCATTAATAATAACTTGATGCTCAAATGTAGTTAATACCCTCACATGCAGATACTGACAAAGTAAATACCTCTATTCTGTATCAAGAAGTAATATCAACTCTCTTCAGTGGAGCTGATCTTTTTGAAGTCATGTTATGAGTTTTGTATACCATTGTATGCCATTTACTGCCTAAAATCTTGGACACTTATTTTGAGCTGATAGCAAATGCAGATTATGATGTCCAAATATCCATTTGAAAGTACTCTGTAGTCTTTTTCTTTGACTTGAATGTCACTATGAAGGGCTGTTCTCTATAATTTGGGGCTAGTTTCTTTCTGGGGCCGGAGCTGAATAATTTCCTAGTTCCCTGTTTGGGAAGGCTGATGTGGGTGGTTCCTTCTATCCTGAATTCTCCTCATGCTGTAATCCCTTCTGCTCCTCACCTGGCAAAGCCAGTCCTTGCTCCAGGAAATCTGTGTGTTTTTTGGTGAAGAACTTGAAAACTCAAGTCTGTTCATGTCTGATTCAAGGTCAGTTTGAGAAGGTTTATTGTGGAAACCTCAGCATCCTCTATCTGATAGCATGCATGCTGAATATCAAGTCTACACTAAGGTTCTTGATTAATAGCAAGAACAGCTCTACTGTGTCCAGGGAACCAGATTTTCTGCTCCTAAGCTGGTACAGTCCAGCAATAATTCTGTGGTGGTTCTCCCTCTAGTTTGACTGCTGAGGCTGAAGAAAACTAGTCTGTCAGCTCAGGTCATCTTACTATTCTGTTGGTGTTCAGTATTTTTGTATTCTCATGTCTGCTCAGTATATGTATCTGAAAGAATTGGACCTTTCTGGGAATCCTTTCCTGCAGTGGGTCTTAAGCATTTTATACATGAATCTTTGAGCAATCCATTTCAATCAACATCTGTTTTTGCCTTCCATTATCTGATGATGAGGATGTTTTTCTTGATGATTGTTGCTTCTACCAAATGAGAGAAGTCGGTATAGCATAGTCTTAAGATGTCCTGTTCCATGTGGATAAAGTTATCTTCAGAATTAATTCTTAATTCATGTCTAATGTATAATTAGTTTCATCTGAATTACAGAATTAGCTTTCCTGTTTGTTCTTGAAGCCACAGACTTCTAGGACTGAGCCCTCCTGAATATTAGGTCTGTTTTTGTCCTTTATGATAAGCAGACAAGAGCCTTGAAGAAAGGACTTTGCATCAGGTCTGTAACTGATTTTTACCCAGGTGCAAATTCAAGGCAGATGCTGTCTCCCTGGGTTGCTGCTTTGGAGAGGCTGTTAAAAAGCTGCAAATCTGTAAGTGCCTGCTGATGTAGTCAATGCTGTTGAACAGCATCAGCAGCTGACTTGGAAAACGTCTTCTGTGAACTGCAGCCTGGAGTTCCAGTTCCCTCTTCAACAAGTGTTACTGTGTTGGTGAATTTTGTTGGGGATGATGTGGCATAGGTGAAACTGGTCCTCCAGTCTTTACTGAAGTAGAGAAAAGGATCTTCTTATCTAAGCAATGTTGATCTTTGGGAGACACTACCTGGAGTTACTCTCAGTCTAGATCTACATATACACATGAAGTCAAAGGGAAAAAAGAAGGTTGTTTACCTGTAGCTGCTCTCCTTTTCGTTGTATTGTTTGTATGTGCATATACAGCCCTCCTCTGTTTGTGTTTGTATGATTTTTCCATTTAAAATCATAGCGGAAATTGTTTCATTTAGCTGATAAATCAGTGATTACACCGCAAACCATGCTGCGCCAAGCTTGGTAGTAGCACTAAACTTTATTCTTTTCATCTCCAGTATGGGAGTCATGCAGAAGAAAAATGAAGAGAAGGAAATAAAATATAAATGGAGTGATTTGGCCAATGTGAGTACTTCTTCCATTCCAAAATGAAGGAGCTTTCTGGCTGCCAGTTGATGAAATGGAAAGGTTTCTAGAAGTTAACTTCTTTTAGTAGTGAGACCGTCCAGTGCAGGGTAGATCACTGTATCTTAATGTGGTAGTTTTAAAGTTACTGATAAATGATTAGAAAACATTTGTTTTCTGTTTGTGGAAAAATAATTCATTTACCTGAACTTTAACTTTTGACTGTCTTCTACAGAATACTTACTAAAACCAGAGATTGTCCTGAATTTAATATAGGAGATATTATACTAACCATTTAACAGCCTTGCTTTTTAAACATTATATGTTCTTCCAGTAGCAGGTATGTAAATGACATTAACAGTAGAAGTATCAGGCCACGTTTTTGTTGTGCCCATATTGTTACACAAACTTTGTTATGAGTATAAATGACAGCAAAATTTTATTTGCCTTTTTTTACTATATCTTTCTATACTATATATACTATATACTAAAATATATATATATTTTATACTATATCTGTCCACAGTATTGAGTTGCTTCTTTCCCATTGCTGTTATGTTGAACTACAAAAGTGGGGTATTTTCTGTTTTGAGGGAAGAAGGGGTTTTGCTGGTATGAAAGGTGAATTTATAGAGGGTTGCAGATGATGATTAGTACTGATGGCTGGTCTCTTTCTAGAGCAATGCTATATTGATACAACTGTCCAGAAGTGAACTTGTAGGAATATAATTCTAAAAGAAAGAAGTAATAAGTCTCATAGTATTCAGTTGTTCACTACAGACGCCAGTCTTCCAGTTATGCCTGCACTCAGCTTTAACAATATGTATCAAAATCAACAAAATCAGGGCAACAGTGACTGAAAAAATTGATGAAAATTGAGCAGAGGAGAAAAATAGAGTGGGTAAATAAGACAAAATTGTATTTTCAAAATAGTAACATAATCATAGTACATTGTATGAGCTTGTACAGCATTTCTGAGACTTAATAATTTATTTTTTTCCAGGATTCAGCGTTCACTGTTGATACTGAAGTGAACCCATACCTTGTGTGTGCTAAAGAGTATACTCAGCCCCTGAAATCTGGAGAGTGTAAACTGACCAATGTTTTAGAAGTGCACGACTTAGCAGTGAGCTGGTAGGAACAATTAGCAGTACATTAATTTTATTGTTATATACATGTGAAGTTTTATTTTTCAACAGGTCATTGAGAAGCATTTGCTTTAAGTAAATTTCTGAAAAACTACTGGCAGCAGTCAGGGGGACATTCTCAAGAATGCAAAAGTGGAAAAAATTATCATAAAATCTAATGGGAGCGTAAATATAGTAAAACACCTGGGTAGAACTGTTTACAGATTATGAGATTCATCTTTTATGTAAGAAGGGTGGGATTTGGTTATTAGATATAAAAATGGGAAACAGAGATGGCTATAAACTCAGATTCCAGGAAACTGAATTATAATGCTGAATATTTTTGCAATTTACATTTGATTGCAGTTTATTCCCTTGGGTCAAAAATCAGAAGAGTTTAAATTTAGATTAGCTTGAGCATGTGAATAGCCTGTAAGCAATGACATTTGAGGGCTTGCTAGCTGCAGCTGAGGAAGAATAAACTTTAAAATATTTCAAAAAAATGTTACAGCTAGTAGCAAAGTTCAGACAATTCTGACACATTGTCTAGGTATGAATATATTTTTAAATTGATTTTTAAATAATCAATACTTTTGTCATTCAGATAAAATTTATGTATCTTGATGCTGTTCTTTCTGCAGTCAGACTGCTAATAGATTACTTCTGAAGGTATCTCCCTAAAAAAAAACAATATTCCTATACTTAGCAGTAGAAGCTTAATTTCTTGTTGCATCCAAAAAACATAATCCAATGTAGTTACGTTTTGAAAATCCAAAATCTTGGGCAATTTAATTCTCCTCGTGCAGATTAAGAGTTTGATAATTGACTGACTTTTAAAAAAAAAAAAAATCTGCGTTATGAAGAAATAGAGTAGTACACCATATAAACAGTACACAAAATCAGAGCCAAGGAAAGCAGTGGCACAAATTAGAACATGCTGATATGGGTGTAAGATGAATGTTGGCTGTGAAAATGGAAATGATATTTAGACATTTACTAACTACAATGCAAAGGTCCCAGCTATTTTGTTTAGGTGGCTGCCCATAGTTTGTAATAAATGTCAACCGTACTGCTTTGAGTTTTGGCCTAGCTGCGCAGGCTTCTGCTTAGTCTTTCAGATGCTCAGTTCTGGTTTTCTGTCTGGCTAACCCCTAACCTACATTTGTAAGGTAATATTTTAAATGACTCTCTCCTCTATCGTATTGTCATATTGGTCCAGCCAGGAAAGAAAGCTTGCAACTGGTGGCTCTGTGCTGCTACTGCGAGGAGGCTGTAGAAAATCCACCCAAAGTATTAGTGGGTTATTGGGCTTATCTGAAGAACACTAGGTGCAAGAATGGTGTGTGGGTTTTGGGTTTCTTTCGTTAAAAAAAACCCAAAACAGTCTGGAGGAGGAGGAAGACACTTCCACACTCAGCAAGATTTTCAGTGAATCAGATGGAATAATGATCAAAATGTAATCTAGCTGCATCATCACAAGACTTACATGCATGACAGCCTACAGAGGGGCAAGTCTAAAGTAAGCATCTTCATGTTAATGTTTGCCTTGTTAAAAGTTTACCTGTAGTAGGAAGCTGTGTTTGAGTGGTTGAGTTACTTTTGAATGTTGTTGCAAACTACTTGTGAATGCTAGTCAAGAAAGGACACCTCAACCTAAATTTTTCAGTTATACTTGAACAATAACAGATAAATATCATACATGTTCATGTAAAACTATTCCTTGTATTTCTTATCTTTCTTCAATTATATTTTTATATCTTACTGAAAGTGTTATTCTAGATCCTTATATCTGGTGCTTCTAGTTGTTGCTAGAAGAAACTCTTACATACTGGGGAATTCTAAGTATTTTCTGCAATTAATAACTGGATATCACACCTTAAAAATTCAGTGCCACTTGAGAAAGCAATTTACTGGAATAAAACCAAATTGGATGTCTTTAAACTTATTTGGAAATACTTTAGAACATGCTTGGGGAAACAGCAACTAAAATAAAAAAGAAACATTGAGGATGTGTATTTAATTTCATATACTGGCAAGATGAAGTTGGCTTTCGTGTAAAGATAATGCTTTAAAGAAAGTGAGAGCCTGCGATAGTGCTCTAAAATTAACTGAAATGCTTATTTAATAAATGTAAAAATATGATAGCATGTAAAGAACAAAATAATGTTAGTGTTCTTGAAAAAGTGTAAACACTGTAATTGAACTTTTAACTCTCTTAAAGATATCTTTGTGAACATGATGGATCCTAGTTTCCACATGTTTAATAGTGTCTGAAGAACAGCATTTAAAATTTACAGTCATTTCAATGAACATGGAGTTTTTCCTATCTGAATACCACTACTTAAAATCAGTCTTTTTAAGTGATAGAAAACAAAGACTGTCTTTTGCTTCTCTTGTTAATGCTAAAGGCGGTATTATATCCTGGTTTGCTAAAGGTAGACCTTCTTTTGACAGCGTGTCCTACAGTATTTTTTAACACCATGCCCTATTTCAAACGAATTTGACAGAGGAATAACAGGCTGAGAAGCACTGAGGTTCTCATGTGTTTCAAGAAAGCACATCTCCGTATTGAAGAAAGGGCCACTTTCAGTCCCCTGTTGGCTGCAGGTGGCTAAGAATACACAGGGGGGGAGAAGTGGAGAATACACACAGAAATGGACCTCAAACGTTATTAGATGCTATAGAATCGAATCTCAAGGCACACAGCTAATGCACACAGAGCTCAGGTTATCATTTTTAGCTTGACACACCAGCTATTTGGTCCTGAATCTGGCTTTCCTTGGAAGTCCAAGAGGTTATTAAATGCATAAATCGAGATTTTTTTGAGAAGAATGACTTAGATTAAATTATCTGTATAGGGAAATAAGTAAAAATGGCCCATTAAAAGAAATTCTAAACTTTCACTAAAAGTATTTATAGTAATTATGATTGTCTATTGGATTTTACAGGCAGAAGGTGGAAATCAGTATCCATTAGAAGAGAATGAATTCTTTCTTGTAGTTCATAAGATAGATGGAAAACATTCTATCGACTTAGGAGACCAGATCTTGTTTTTTATGATTGCGGTATTTCTCACCGGAACCAGTGTATCAAAAAGAACAGAATCTGGTTTGTGTATGTATGTTACTAGGTTCCTTTGCATTTCTCTAGAAATTGGAGCACTTGCAAATCCAAATTCACCGTTTTTACGTACCTTAAAGCTGATGTAGGTTAGTTCTTGAGACCTTCATCAGTATTCATTGAAGCTGATATTTGTAAAGGCGGAAGAAAAATCCCTTGGGAAACCATGTTTGTTTTCTGCTAAGCTGAGTGCTTCCCACTTTTCAAATCATCACATAGGCATTCCTCTTCTGCATTAAGCTCACATTTCTCCAGTGTCCTTTTAAATATCCTGGTAAATCTTACTCTGCTTACAAGAATCACTGTAAGATCTATAATGCCTAAATGATCTTCCCAACCTTACTCACTTACTGTTCACTTTCACCTCACCTGCTGTCTGCATCTTTCATGTCACCCCAAGGGGTCTGAAGGGTTTTCCGTGGAAGGTACTTCTACAGTCACCGTATGCAATACTACATCTGTCTTGGTTTATGTTGTCTTCACTTGGGAGAAGAAAGATGCCCGTGCAAGCATTATTCAGTGCATTTTTAATGGTTAATACAGTGTTGGAAAATAGGAAAATGTCATGTATTATTTTGGAGAGATGCTTATCTAAGATGCAGCTGAAAAATTAGCAGTAATAGCATGAGAGTTTCAGATCAATACAATAGTATATTTAGTACATAATTTAATGTACTTTGTAGATAGAAAATAGGTCTATTTCTCTTTTTTCAATCTCAGATCAGAAAAATAGTGTTGTGAAAATACTATCTACTTGCAGTTTAATTATGACCTTTTTCAATACCCCTTAACTCAAGCAGAAAGGCAAGTGAAGTCTCCATCACCTTGCCTTTTTAGTTAATTTTTTTAAGATGTCATTGTCTTGTCCTTCTCCTTCCCTCCCATTCCTCAAACACAGAGGTTTTAATTCTCCATTCAAAGCTTATTTGATATTTATCATGTATAGTAGTTGCTGTAAAAATGCCACTTTTGATTGTGGGTAAAATTCATAAAGTATGTCACCTAATATTTTAAATGGGTTCTTTACCTAGTAAGTATACCTGCATAAACAGAAAATGTATCCTATATTATTCTTGCTTACATGTACCCTGATGTTCCCAAATCCTTTATGCTTGTTCAGTGTTCTGTGAAAGAAAAAGATAGAGAATCGCAAATGCTCTGCTGAGGCACAGTAAAATTATGGATTTGGAGATAGTATTAAAGAAAAGCAAATACGAAATGTTTGGTGATTACCTTGGCTTTCCTGATGGGCTCAGTAAAAGAAAACTTTTCTATGGGGACTAATTCATCATGATATCTATTATACTAGTTTCCTCCATTTTTTATCAGTGGATTCCAGAGAAGATTTTAAAAAACTTATCTCCTTGGGAACCATGCAAATTGACTTGTAGCATAAAATTGTGTAGGTGATTATACAAGACATAGTCGCAAATTGAAAGTAAAGCTACAGTCTTGTAGTTCCTTGTGCAAAGTTACGGAGGTAAGACTGCACAGAAATTATTGCAAAGCCCTGTACTCTTCCACTCTTTAGTTCCCTGCTACTACTTTTTCTCCTTCTTAACATTTAAATACGTATGTATTGGTACAGACAGATGCAATTACACATGCATGCAGAGGAATTACCTTTACAGGAAAGAGAATTCTTTGTGAGTGTTGACATGAGGAACTTCTTTTGAAATAGCATATAGTCTTAAATTTGCTATACAAAGACGATACTGATCTGCATTGTCTCTTTAGAGTTTCAAGTCGTCCATTTATTGTAGTAAGGTGGCGAGGCAGAGAGAGTGTGGCAGTAGTGTGAAGAACTGTGTTTTGTGTTGGTCAGACTTGGATATCTGGGCTGCACTCTGATTTTAGTCCCTTTTAGAAATACCTCCTGGTTTTCTCCATCATTCTCAAACTTTTGTTTTCATAGAGCTGCTTACGGAAAGAGCAGGTTGTTAAGACTGCATTGTGTAGAAACAAAGTAACAGAAGTAGTGCAGATTATTTTTAAGCAAACATCTTGGTAGTTTTTCTCTGCCCCACCAATTGGAAAGAGCTCTGTATTAACATCTCAAAGCAATTTTCTCATAGTCTTTCCTGTCAGTCCGTGATATTCTTCTTTATTGTGATGCCTGTAGAGTTTTGACAACAGTTCTCCTGATGGTTTGCCAAGACATCTGCCTGTCATACTGACAAATGGTGTCCCTTTTTCCTGTGTTCTGCCCATTTGTTTCCATCTCGCTGTTGTCTTAGAGACGGTGAAGAAATGTCAGTTTGTTCCAAGTCTAAACTATCCCAAGCAAAATAGGCAGGGTCCATCTACCAAGAGGTGTTCAGTCATATGAATCGTACTGTGTCCTGGTATAACACAATCTGGAAAACAGAGGATTTAAAGTGAAAATTCATGTACCGAAATTTCCTGTCAAAAAAAGAAAAATTTAGGGGGTAGAAAAATCTTTATTAATAATTTACACCCTCTTCTTGCCTCCCTAGGGTGTTAGAAGAGATTTTTTTTTTATTAATCTACATTTTTCCATTAAAAGTAAAACTTTTTAATTGTGCTATCATGTGCCAATTTCTTGCATGAGTAGCCACAGTGAATTGGAGATTTGCATTAGCAACATTAGTTGCTGCTTAATTTTCCTACAGAAATTATACCTGTTTTTAAAGGAATATGACGCACGAAGTAGCCACTGCATATGCTAACCTCTCATGCAGTAGCCAGTTTGTTAAATTTAGCTCCAGCATAGCAGATTTTGAAGCGTTTTGGAGCAGGTCTTCCATGGATTGCTGGAGCAGTATGACGCTCCCTGCCTTCCAACTTTTGTGAGTCAGGAGCCACCTGATTTTTTCTTTTCTGTGCACTTTGTTTTGTGTCTTACTCATTCTCATTTCCATTGTATGCTTCAGACTCAAGTCTATGACTTTTAAAAGGAAATTTAGGGGTTTTTAAAGTGTGGATTTCAAAGTTGTATCTCTGACAGCTAAGATTTAGCACCAGAATGGAATTTGTTTTGCTTACCAACCTGCTGTGGAACTCTGAGGCATGTGCATTTCCCTGGGACTGACTATCCCAATATGTGAGCTTTCATGTTAGCACTTTCAAAACATTTGTATAATTTGGCTGAGACAAAAGAACACCTTTCTAAAAAGAACTTTAGGATAGAAGGCCCTTGTTTTCAGACCTTAGACATTCCATTAAAACCAATTTATGTCCTTGTGATTCTGTAAGCAAATAATTTATAATATTGAACCTTTCAAAAACTTATTATACAATGAATTAACTTTTTAATTAGAATTGCAGATATCTGTTTTCTGTTACTGTTCTTCAAAGCCAAAGTTTTAATTATTTCTTCAACTTACATGTAACGCTCTACTGTCTGTATATGACTTTTATTTACAGAGCGTGAGGTGAGTTGAAAACTAGCTGAATAGCAGAGGGTGGTGATCCATGGCACAAAGTCCGGTTGGAGGCCGCTAAATAGCAGTGTATCCCGGGTGTCAATGGTGGATCCAGTCCTGCTGAAGCTCCTCTTTAATGATCTGTGCAATGGGGCAGGGTACCCTCAGTAAGTTTGCAGATGATACCAGACTGGGAGGAGTGGGTGACTCACCAGAGGGTCATGCTGCTGTCCAGAGGGATCTCAACAGGCTGAAGGAATGAGCTTATAGGAACTTCATGAAGTTCAATAAGCAGAACTGTAAAGTCCTGCACCTGGGGAGGAACAACCCCAGGCACCATATGCTGGGGACTGTCCACCTGGAAAGCAACTTGGCAGAAAAGGACCTGGGGGGCCTGTGCCAAAGCCAGTGAATGATATCTGGGGCTGCATTAGGAGGAGCATTTTCAGCAGGTCGAGGGAGGTGATCCTTCCCCTCTACTCAGCAGTAATGAGGCCACCCCTGGACTGCTGGGTCCAGCTCTGGGCTCCCCAGTGTGAGACACACATACTCTCTGGGCATATTAGAGTCCAGCAAAGGGCCACGAAGGTGGTGAACTGGAGCATCTCTCCTATGACGAAAGGCTGAGAGAGCTGGGACTATTCAGCCTGGAGAAAAGAAGGCACAGGGGTGGATCTCGCCAATCAATGTGTGCAAATATCTGAAGGGAGGGTGCGAAGAGGATGGAGCCACGCTCTTCTCGGTGCCCGGTGACAAGACTGGAGGCAATGGGCACAAGCTTAAGCAAGGGGGGCTCTCTCTGAACATCGGGAGATACTTTTTCACTGTGAAAGTAACCGAGCACTGGCACAGGTTGCTTAGGAAGGTTGTGGAGTCTCCATCCTTGGAGATATTCAAAAGCTATTTGCACACAGTCCTGGGCAACTGGCTCTGTGTAGCCCTGCTAGACCAGGTGACCTCCAGAGGTCGTTTCCAACCTCAAGCATTCTGTGATTTAATTGTACATTAAAATGCACATGAACACATATATAAACATGTATAAATTACATATACTTAATAATACCTTGAGATGTGTGTTCTATTAATTTTAATGTCTGTTGAATAAGTGTAGACAGTGTAGTTGCAGGATTCGATTTTTGTGTGTGCTGAAATATTCAAATATTCAGTTCTGCCTCTTTCGAAATATTCAAATCCTGCCTTTTTTTCAAAAGTAAAAGAAATATGAGTGGAAGCTTGGGTTGGTCCTTATCTCCTTGTATATATGCAAAGAAATTCCTTTTTCTCCTACTTTATTTCCCCTCTCCCCATTTTAATAACCTTTGAATATGTTTGAAGGAGCTAATGCAAGAGATGGTTAAATGTAGAATTAACAAGAGTCGCTCAGTGCATCTTCCCGATACAAAGAAAGAGCAACAAGAGCAACTCTGCCTGAGTCACTCTGTACAGATCAGTCACTTGCAGCAGGCTTTTCTTGTGGTGTTTTAAACTGTTAGATTTACCTGATACAGCCTCAAGTATTTTAGCATTAAATTAATGTTCATAATGAATTTGTTATCTCTATCTTTACAGGAAATTTAAGTAATTTCCTTTCATAAATGCTTGCATTAATGCCTTTCTCCCCATGACTGAGAAGTCATTTCACTGGCGTGTTTACACTGCAAATAAATGAAGTTCTTGCCTTCCTGCCAAAGAACAACTGACAAATAACCCTGAGGCCTGAAAGTGTGGTGGGTACAATGAACAGCACCTGCAGTGGGATGGGGAGAGTGTGCTTTGTCTGGCCTGTTGCTGCAGCTGCAGCTCTGTCCTCGCGGAAGCACGCGTGGCTGACGTCAGACACGCAGACTGGTACCAGGGTCCTTCCCCCGAAGCCCTGGTGCCATCTCAGGCACAGCAGGATGAGGTGGGTGCCGGGCAGCCTGGGCTTGAGCTGCTCTCAGAGCTGTGGGTGCCCACAGCCTGAGCTGCGAGTGCCAGCTGAGTCAGGGAGTGAATGGTGCCAGGCTGCAGTGGGCAGCGCAGATTTAATTTAGATCGAACGTGCAGTAAAGGCAGAGTAGGCATGTATATCCCTGTGTGTGCTCATACCGCTCTGGCTGTCCTGCTAGCACGTCTTGTGCACATTTATCTCCCCAACAGTCCCGCGAGGGGGAATTATCCTCGTGTGAAATAATTCCTGGAAGATTACCAAAGTGGAAGATCCAGAAATTAAATTCATGTCTTCTGAGTCACAGTTCAGTGCTTTAACCTTCGATTTCAGAGTATCGCTGTTTCCTATAGAAATTAAGTTCTTAATTTCATTCTACATTAAAGGCCCACACTGTAAGGGAGAGATTATTTCATGGACTTCAGTCTGTTCGTTATCGTACAGTCTCTGTAACAGCTTTAATGCATTTTGTGTGGAAGGAGGACTCATAGGAAAATGTCAAAGTAGTTTAGCTCCCTGTAATGCAGTTTAATAAGGAGAAAAACTGAGCTCTCCGTGAATAATCAGCAAGAACTCAGCAAGAACTGTGTGGATCACATTTTGATGAGCTCTGTGAGGACTTGCTGCAATGATGGTGTGAATGCACATCTCCTGGCTATGACCCTTTCAACCTCATTTGTAGCTTTTTCTACCTAACAGTAATAATAAGAGAACTAAATGGTTCCCTTGGCTCCACATTTGCCTCTTCACCCTGCTCACTTTTTCCCTGGTAAATGTTCCTTCCTGTTCCTCTCTATAAGCTTTTGGCTATTGTAGTATTAAGAAGTCTTTTTATTTCTCATTAGCTTTGTCTGCAACGTTGGCCACAAGTGCTTACTCCTGTGGGAAGGCATTGGCCATCACTTTAATGGGCAGCTTGAAGCCGTAACAGTAATAATTTGAAGTCGTATTGTGTTCTTTTACAGTGCACATGTGCAATGAGCTGGGTATCTCTATAATTTTGTTAGCGAGCAAGCATCTTTATCAGAAAACCAGAAAATTTTCAGGGAACGTCAACAGAGGGGAAAGCACATAGTACTTTTTTATTATTATTTTTACTAGTTAAATTTGTAGTTTTTGAAGCAGACTTTGCAGAAAAACCTGGAAGTACTTGTTTACAAAAACATGATTGTAAAAAGATACTGTCTTAACTTTATGAAGGCTCTTGCATATTCTCCATAGACTGAACGTTATGATGCCTGGTAACTGTCAGCTTTACTAAACTTGTGTTATTTTCTTTTTATTCCCAGTAGTCTGTGGACAAGAAAGCGATTGAATAGATTGGGTTAGTAATTTTCTGATAAGTGTTTAACTGAAAACAGTCAGTCTCTGGTGATCCAAATATTCTGAACACCAAATACATTAATAACTAAATATTTAATTTTGAACAGATGTAATTTATAAAAAATAAATTGTTTTGATACTTGTCATATGGGATCAGGTGATAACTTTTAAAGAAAGCTATTTTGAAAATAAATTTATTGTTAAATGTGTTTTATAAAATGTGAACAACATGTTGAGATTTTGTTGATATGTAATATATTGGTGAGCTTAAAGATGTTAAATTGTATGAGGGAATTCATATCGAGGATTTTTTTTTTTTAAAAAAAGTGCTCAATCTATTTTAGAATACAAAAATGCTGATATCCAGGATTTCCAAAAGGTGAATAATGTCTGTCTGAACACTTCATTGAGTTTGATGCAATTCTAAATAGTTATCTGCGAAAAGATCTGCAATTAATATACAATACTGAAATTTTCTTGTAAATTGAAAATCCATTTACATTTTTATTATATTTTTAGCATCCATTCAGAACTACTCTTTGTCAAGAAATGTTGAAGGAAGTGTTTATCTAAGAACTTTCTTTTGATTCTGTGTGTCAGTTTTTAAGTTTTCTTGTATTTGGCAATTAATTTCTCCATGTAAAGAAATACATATCCTTGGAAAAAGTAATTTTTTAAAAAAAGTAAAGTTTTTAGGCAGTCATATCAAGACTTTATAAGTATCAGTGCCAGCAATATATATACAGTTAGCTTATAGATAATAGTTTGTTTTCTGGAAAAGTAAGGAGCATTGCTGAGTGATGTTTCTGAGAACCAGTGTTCAATGCAGGATATATTGTGAGAGTAAAAGGAAGCGGAACATAATAAAAATGTAATGCCATTTGAAATTTATATGTTCTAAATAGATAGAAGTGACTTAGATGAGTACAAGAATAATGCATAATGTACAAAAATCAGTTGCTACTCTGAAATAGTGTGTGAGGTTCCCCATGCTGTGTTTTAATGAGGAATTCTGTTTGCTGAAACACATACTGCATTACAATTAGTAACATAAAACACTCTTCACACTCTTTGGTTGAAGCTATCTTGTAGAAATTGTAAATTGATTTAATAATGCTGCTGATCTTTCCTTATTCTTAGTCTGGCCTAAGAAAAGATGTTGTGCGTGTATTAGAAAACTACTATATTAATAATTCCTTTTTATTGGCTGAAGTAATAGAAACTAAAATCACCTACCATTCATTCGTAGGCCAGTTTCATAACCTGAATATAAAAATCACTAAAGATTTTAGGTATTTATGGTTGTGATGATTTAGAGATACAACACTAGGTTGTGGTAGGTACATAAAGATGGTAGTTTCTGTTTGCATAACTCTATCTCCTAATCCCTTCGGCTTGGGAAATCTCGTATTGGTGTTTTATCTTGTGGAATGTTAATATTTGAAGTTTAAAAAAACCCAAACCATTCGGTTCTTTTTTCACTATCTAAATATTTTTAAAGGTGGTTTTAAATTATTAAATTGAATGTAGTACTTGAGCTGTAGTAGCTGCAGTGTCTCTGAAGAAAAGCAAGACAAATACAAGACATGTAAAGAAGAAAATAGGTGTGTTTTAGCCTTGTGTTTGAGTGAGTAGATATCCAGCAGACAAAAAAAAAAAAAAAAAAAAAAA
>Ga0065711_1037919_pt1 | contig 19345 bp, 8 predicted proteins | sample Hoacrofraction12_FD_59098 | JGI IMG/M metagenome (GOLD analysis project Ga0065711, IMG submission 59098) | Hoatzin crop microbial communities from Cojedes, Venezuela - Epithelial fraction 12 v2 (version 2) | ecosystem: Host-associated > Birds > Digestive system > Esophagus > Crop | place...
GCAGGGAGGGGATCGTGCCCCTGTGCTCGGCACTGGTGAGGCCACACCTGGAGTGCTGTGTTCAGCTTTGGGCCCCTCACTCCAAGAAGGACATGGAGGGGCTGGAGCGTGTCCAGAGAAGGGCAGCAAGGCTGGGGAGGGGTCTGGAGAACAAGTCTGATGAGAAGCGGTTGAGGGAGCTGGGGGTATTCAGTCTGGAGAAGAGGAGGCTGAGGGGGGACCTCATTGCTCTCTTGAGGTTGTAGTGAGGGGGTGTTGGTCTCTTCTTCCAAGTAACCAGCGATAGGACGAGAGGCAATGGCCTCAAGTTGCGTCAGGGGAGGTTTAGATTGGGTATTAGGAAAAATTTCTTTACTGAAGGCGTGGTTGGCCATTGGACCAGGCTGCCCAGGGCAGTGGTGGAGTCCCCATCCCTGGAGGTGTTTAAAAAAACATGTAGATGTGGCACTTCAGGACATGGTTTAGTAGGAATGGTGGTGTTGGGTGGATGGTTGGACTTGATGATCTTAGAGGTCTTTTCCAACCTGTGATTCTACGATTCTATGAGGCCTTTAGAGGCCTGCAGCCTTACCCCTACAGACCACTAAGAAGTCAGTTGCTACCACCCAGAAAGTAAGCTGAAACCAGCTACTTCTTGTACATGTGGAAGCCTTGGAAACGGTTACTCTGGTGCTGCCCACTTCCAGGATGAGAAGATTGGGCTTCTCATGCCTGTCTGTCATACAAGAGAAGGCCAATAAGGAAGGAGAGGCCCTTGATACAAATCAGGTCAAAATCAAACACAAGGACCAGAACTGTCCTTCCAAGAACTTCACAACAAATCCTGGCAGAGGGGATTTCTCTAGACATGGGGAACAGCATGTCTGGAAGAGATACGAAAGACCATCTATGAATTTCCCAGGGAAGACACTGTCTACCAATTAGTCTGCTACAACTGAATTAGCTGGTATCCATTGCATCCCTTACACTTTCATGCTACTAGCCAACAGAAAGTAAAAACGCTTCTCACAACGTGTTTTTCACAAAATAGCCTGAGGCGGGGATATTGGAGAGGTCATTAAGTCAATCTTTATGAGAGGAAAACACAAATACATAGTCTTTAGACCAACAACAGTTCCTGCAGGCCTGGAACAGCTTCTGCAAATGGGTACCAACACTGGTGCTCTGTCCTGTGCCACCACACAGAGGCAGAAAGCACAGCTTCGCTGAACTTCTGCAGCAAGGCCACTCACCTGTAGACAGTCAGCGGCCAATACAACCACCAAGCCGACCATAAATCCTTAAAAATCAAAAGACTGTATGTTAGTATGCTTGTATAGAGAAATATGGAAGAATAAAAATTAAAAACAACCAGAAAACCAGGCAGGGGGGAAATTAGTTTTTCCTCATTTTGCATTACTAATGCCATTTATACCAGTTATCTGATCCTCTGAGGTACATAAACACTGAAAGTTTTGGGGAATTCCAGAAGAATACATCAGTTCTGCTCCCCTACTGTTGCTACCTAGTGGCACCCACTTGTGCTTTGCTCCTCTGAAAATGTGTATTTCTGTGCCAGATAGACCAAAGCCAGTAAGTTCTAAACGAGGTCACCAAAAGCAAGCTGTTAGCCTGCTATGATGAGAGGGCTGGCTCGCTGGGTGAAGGGAGGGCAGCAGGTGGTGTTCATCTCCACATTAACAAGGCTTTTGGCACCATTTCCCATAGTAACCTCAGTGATGAGCTGGACTGCACAAGCAGACAAAAAGGTAGGCTGAAGACCGGCTACACCACTGGGCTCAGAATGGTGCCACCAGCAGCACTAGGTCCAGCTGGAGGCCAGTCACCAGTGGCGTACCCCAAGGAGCAACACTGGGCCCAGTATGCTTAGGATCATCTTTAGTCACCTGAAAGATGGGGCAGAGCGTGCCCTCATTGTTCACACAGGATGCAAAACTGGGAGGAGTGGCCAAGACACCAGAGAGTCACGCTGCCATCCAGAGGGACCTGGATAGGCTGGAGAAAAGGGGGAGAGCCAAGTCCTGCCCAGAAAGAGGGATACCACCACACACCAGTAAACACCGGCGGCCAAACAGCTGGGAAGCAGTTCTGCAGGGAAGGTGCTGGTGGACACCAATCTGAGCATGAGCCAGCAAGCTGTCCTTGCAGCAAAGGAGACCAACAGCCTCCCAGGCTGCACAAGGCACAGCACTGCCAGCAGGTCACAGAATGACAGAATGGTTTGTGTCGGAAGGGACCTTATACATCATTCAGTTCCAAACCCCCTGCCATGGGCAGGGACCCCTTTCACCAGCCCAGGGTGCTCCAAGCCCCATCCAACCTTGAACCCCTCCAGGGAGGGGGCAGCCACAGCTTCTCTGGGCAGCCTGGGCCAAGGCCTCATGGTGAAGAATTTCTTCCTTCCATCTAATCTAAATCTCTGCTTTCTCAGTTTAAAGCCATCAGCCCTTGTACTGTTACTCCATGCCATTGTCAAAAGTCCCTCTCCAGCTCTCTTGCAGGACCCTTCAGGTACTGGAAGGCTGCTGTAAGGTGTCCCCGAAGTTCTCCAGGCTGAACAGCCCCAAGGTTGGAGTCAGCCAGGTAGAGGGAAGTGATCCCTGCTCTCTGCTCTGAAAAAAAAAAAACCAAGACATGGAGTTACTGGCACAAGTCCAGCAAAGGGCCACAGAGATGATGAAGGGATCAGAGTGCCTGCCATATGAGAGAGGCTGAGAGAGCTGGGACTGCTCTGCCTGGAGAAGAGCAGGCTTGGGGCACCTTATACACAGGTATAAACACCAGATGGCGTGACTACAGAAGATGGAGCCAGGCTCTTATCAGCAGAGCTCAGTGAGAGGACAATGGGCAATGTGCAAACTGAAATACAGAAAACTCCATCCGAACACAAGAAAAAAAGGTTTTTATTGTGAGGGTGGTGAAACACTGGACTAGGTTGCCGAGAGAGGCAGTGGAGTCTCCATCCTTGGAGACACTCAAAACCCACCTGGACACAGTCCTGGGCAACTGGTTCTAGGTGACCCTCTTTTGAGCAGGCTGGACAAAATGATCTCAAGTGGACCCTGCCAACCACAGGCACTTGGTGCTTCTGTGAAAACTTTCGCATTTTATCTCATAATGTAAAAAGAAAAGAACTGTTTGGGGACGTGCTGTTTAGAATCTCACTTTTCAAGACACTTCAAGCTAATAGTCTTCCTACATTTGCCGAGGAAGTAATTACTGACAATAAATGAGTTTAAGGAACTACATAATAAAGGTCAGTTTAAAAGGAAAAAAAAACAACAGTAGGTCCAAGCACAATGCATGTTAAGAAAAGAAAGAAGAGACATCAACTATTATTTTATTACAAGCTCCTCAAATATTCGGACTTCTATTCTCTAAGCCCTATACAGATGGTTTTGCATATATATACATACAATAATACAAAGAACATGTACAAAAACGTAACAAACTAGATTACTTAAGACACTGCTTTCCCATGCACTTTAATCGTTCAGTGACTGCTTTGATAAAGATGACAGGATAACACATTTTCTTGCTCCAAAAGGTATTCTGAAATTTCTCATTTCACCTGAACGACTGTTGTGCACAGAAACGCTCACCGGTACCGTTAACATACACGTTGGTCCATCGCTCACCACAACGCTCGTATTTGGAGCTCAAAGGCTTGTTCGTAAACCATATGCAGTGGAGGCTACGCCAGCGATGAGCCTCTGCTGTGAATCTGCACAATGACTGAAAGATTTACTTCATTTTACTTCTGGCTGTGTTTCCAAAGCAGCTTGCTCGCTTTAAAGCTATAAATGATCAAATAGTAGGTAGGTTTAAGGACAAGGGCAGGTTTTGGATATGGTAATCTGGTAAAACTACACATTCTACAGTACAAGGTCAGCCCCTCCCCCATTCTCTTGTAGTTTTAATGCAAAAGCTGACCTTAGTTATTCTGTACAACAAATTTTGACAAATTTAACTATTGGACTATTTGCTATTTGATTTCAAGTGTATTCTGATTTAAACCTCACTATTAATTATCAGATACTGTGCTTTACACTTTTGAGGAGAACTGAAAAGTAGGATTTCATAAATTAGAAAATTTTGTCAACTTGAAACATCGACTTACATGTCAAATTATCTTTTTTTTTTAAATTTAGAAAAAGGATAGAATCTATGATGATTCGATATTGTTGGAACACTGTCAAAAATAACATTAAATTGAAATTACTGTGCTCTCTTTTTAATCCTCAGCAGTTATTCTTGTAGGTTTCTAAATCTCACTTATTTTATTAGTGCAGATTCACTAACTTCTGAGGAGTCATCCTGGCATGAGATCTGACTTTTGCCACAGTATGATACAGTCAAGCTAACAGCAATTGTATGCTTCCACTGCTTATAGAAAGGGGGGAAATAAGTACAACCTATGGAGAAAGCTATCTCCACAGTAGATTTGTGCTTAGAATCAGATGGAAGTGTGGTTTCTCCCCTTTCCACTAGACCTAGTGTTTTCACATTGAAGTGTATGCAGTTTACAGGACAGTGAAGGGGGTAAAGCAACTGCACGTTCCTCTTTGGTCACGCATTGGACCAGGCTGCCCAGAAAAGTGGGGGAGTCCCCATCCCTGGAGGGGTTCAAAAAACGTGTAGATGAAGGGCACTTCAGGACATGGTTTAGCAGGCATGGTGGTGATGGGGTGATGGTTGGACTTCATGATCTTAGAGGACTTTTCCAACCTTAGTGATTCTTAATGATTCTATGATTCCTCCTCACAAGCAAAATCAAGTTTTGCTTGAACTAGAAAATACGTAACCTATGCCAACATGAACACATCACAGACAGGTGCACTCTAGAAGGAGTCACCATGCTCAAAGCTATCCAAAACCAAAGCGTGCTGAAACACCTCCTTTCTCCTCTTTTATCAGGGAAAGTTCACTAAAACAGAGAGGACTTCCTCCTTTAAAGCACTGCTGCATCATGCAAATACAAAATGCATTTTGATGCATTTAAAACTTTGGGCCAAAAATGGCAATGATGCAAGCTAATGGAGTTCTACTTACTCATTTATCTTTTTAAGAATACATTTACTTACACTCAATTAGGAATTTAGTCTCATTGCTCATGCATAATGGAAGATAATGTCTATTGTATTTATATCAGTTCCTGGAAATATTCCTCCAGGCCTTTCTGGATTTATATACTGAAACCCATTGCAGAGCTTCATTACAAAACCAGTTTTCATTCATGTCTGTGAGACCATGACTTAAAATGACTTTGGTTACACTACTGCCTTGCAGTATAAATCAGACAATCTGCTCAGGTATGCCTACACACACCGCAATACCATGCAAAAATCCCCAGCCAGCCATGAACAACCTGGTTCCAAAATCAGGAGCTCAGAGTTGGGCATGGATGAGCAACTCCATGCTAAGACACATATAAATGGCCCTGGGGTCTTAAAACATCATTTTTCTACATTACTCTTTGATGATCTGTAAAGCTCTATAGTGACATGTAAATGGGAGGAAGTAATTCAGGGCAATATTTACAGTTTTTATATTCTCCCATAAACACACTCTAAAGTCTCTATCACAGTCCACCTGCAAATCGGGTTGGTATCTCTTTTCACATCTTCACACAAATGGGATAAAGCAATTTTTATCAGTTGAAAGATCTGGCAGAATTCACATACCATTTTTGGGTTTTTTTCCTGCTCTCTGGCTTCGAATACTTCTAACACAACATACTTGATATATTTCTCATAACTTCCATCAGGCAGATCTCCTCTGCGTATTTCTTTTGCCTACCCTGACATCTTTCAAATCGTGAGAATTCTTGGGGGAAGAAATCTATTTTGATAGCAGCAGAACAGGCAAAGCTACCATAGATCTTAACACTTATTTCACCTATTGTATGGAAATTACAGCTTTCTTCCCCTAATTCAAGAGCTGTCTAACTTTTTGTAGGTGGATTTGACAGCAGGGCCCATAGGTTTCCACCTGGTGGCACTAGTCATAGGATTTTGCCCTGAAGACATGAAAAAGCCAGTGTGCCCTTATTAAACTCAGTGGATACCACAGCTAACATGCAGCATCACAAACTCCGATTAAATCCTTACTCCTTCCATATTAAGAGTACATACTTTATTTGAAATTTCTGGTTCTGTTCCTGTCACCTGTAAAATACAGCTCTCAGCTCAGCTGAGTAGAAAACTAACCAGAGATCACATAATAAAAAGCTTCTGAAAATCTTATGGAAAAGAACTCCTGGTAAAGAACAAACCCTAACGCAAGCACTCATTTAGAATTTTTGCATGTCTTATATTTCCCCAAATGACAGATTAATATCTTAGTAGAAATTCTAGGTCTATAAACACAATCTTCAATAGCATTGATTCTCCATTTTAAAACTCATGATTTTGAAATGCATCAGCACTTTGTAACCCAACTGGAACCTCCAGTATCTGATGCATGAAGATGGAGCCCACATCTGTGTGTTGAACCAGGGGATGCAAAAATACTGAAAAACTACACACACACACACACTTGCAATTCTGCTAATGGTTTCTGTTCTAACAGCCAAAGGCGTTGTTAACTAAGTACCCATTAAAGATGACATGGAAAAGACTCTTGTACAATCTTGCATTTTACCTAATTTGCAAAACCATTAAGGATTTTGAAATAAGCAGTTACTTATGTAAATGAGAGACTATCCGCTTACAGCTATGTACTTAAGTACTAATGGAGCTACCACCTTACTAAATGCTAAGGGAATGCCAGAAAAAAGCTCTACAAAGAATGGAACCACCCCAGTTTAGATTTATAGCCCTGGTGCAATGTAGCTGCTAAAGACAGTAACTTGGCTATAAGCAAACTCTTGACAACTGAGACTGGCTCTTTATTTTAACCACTGAAAATATACTTTCATGGGCACAACAGGCAGTTTCTGTGTTCATACAGGTCTTTCTTCCCCACTGGTTAAAAATATTTTTTTTAACAAATATTATGGCTGAGGGTACAGTTCAGATGTCAGCTGAACAGGTATTATGACAGATGTTTAGTTATAACAGAATCCCAAATCAAGAGTGAAGGAATAATCATAAAATCATAGAATGGTTTGGGTGGGAAAGGACCTTCAGAGGTCATCTAGCCCAATCCCCCTGCAGTGAGCAGGGACATCTGCAACTGGATCAGGGTGCTCCCAGCCCCATCCAACCTGGCCTTGAGCGGTTCCAGAGATGGGCATCGACCATCTCTCTGGGCAACCTGTGCCAGGGTTTCACCACCCTCACGGTAAAAAACTTCTTCCTTATATCCAGTCTAAACCTACCCTCCCTTAATTTAAAGCCATCATCCCTTGTCCTGTTCCAACAGGCCTTGCTAGAAAGATTGTTCCCATCTTTTCTGAAGGCTCCTTCAGGTACTGGAAGGCTGCAGTGAGGTCTCCCCAGAAAGGGGAGAAGAAGAAGGCCGAGAGAGTGGCATGACAGGCAACACTTCTGCTACAAAAAGCAACCCAGATTAAAAAGAAAAGGAGATCTGTGGTGAACTAAAGCAGCCTGAAGTCATGCTAAAGCAACTAAAAGGAGCAAGTTTTGAGTAGTTTCATAAACTTGCATAGAACAGCTTGTAGAATACAACATGTCCATCATTTACACTGCTTATGAACTTAAGACAACTAGGTTTCCAGAACTGATTACACAAACACCTCAGACAGCACAAATATCTCATTCACCTAAGAGGTCCCTTTGCATCCCTTGACTTTATAAAGGGGGCTATACTTTGCCCTTTTCAACAACACAGTCTTCTTCATTACATCAAAGACATGACCACCATGAAAGTGCTCCAGTTAACCTTCAGGATTTCCCTTTCATAATAACCACAGTCAAGAGGATGAAAGCTGCACAACAGCCACTAAACAGAAAGGGACATAAAAACCATTAGAAGTAATACAAAATTTATAAAGATATTTCCTCCAAATCAATCTGGCACCAGATTTGAACTTTTGTATTGAAGTGCAATTCTGTGTGTAATTTTGTGTGCAATTTTGACCACGGAATGCCATTACAAATAGCACTGTATTGTGCAGAGGTCAGGAAGGAGACAGCTGAGACTCTTCCCCTGGATGTGGTATTTTGTCTCTTTGTCAATGCGGCAGCAGTGCTGGGCTGTGAACTCCAAGGGCACCTCTGACATGTGGCTAAGTTTCCCATGCAGAAAATATTAATAATGAGATGTTAATACGAAATTAACAGGTTAGTACCAGATTCCTCACTGTAGACACCTGTGTTACATAGGGAACCTAAATGTGCAACTCGGAGGACTGTGGTTTTTGGTATCAGGCCAGGCATTTCTGGAATTTGCTGCAAGTATTCTCAGAAACCTTTAAGTTTGAAATCTTTTGAAATCTATGTATACTGTTTAACTGTTGTTACAAAGCTCCAGCATCAGAATGCTTGCTCTTCTTTCTATTAGCACCTTTCAATCAATTTTTAGATAATTTCTCCTGGACCATGTGAACAGTGTAAGTGCAAAAATATAAAACTAATCTACCATAAAAATGTATTTTCTGTGCTAAGTCTTATTCTTGAAGAAAGGAATTGACATCTTCTCATTTTAGTAGCTTGCATACTTTTTAATTTCAAAGAGTTTCTCTGTGACTGTCTGTATGGCATATTCTTTATTTCCATAATGGTTTCTTCCAAACAATCAGAGAGCACAATTTATCATGAGCTCTGGGGAAAGACTGGACCCAAGAGGTTTCAATAATTGAACAGACTGAGCAAAGCTTTGATTTGCTACGATAGCCTTTCGCCAGTCTGGAAAACTGAAGAGCAGCTCCTTTTTCTACTCGTATAAAAATGCATTTATGACATTTCTCCAGGCAAGAATTCTTCCCAAATCTGTGCTGGATTCACAGCATATTTGTAAATAAAAAAGATGGGCTGTTGGAGACAGCATTAGATCAAACAGTTGTTTTACTGTTTTTCAAAGCACAGTCATTGCACTGTACAGTATGTTTTATTCACTGGAACGCTGCAGACTTTCCTGGAAAAGAACAGAGGGTGCAAACCCTCTTCATCTCCTCTAGTGAAGTAACACACCTTGGAACACCATCATTTTAAAAGGCTGCATTTTAGGACTGCATTTTAATTTGTGCTTTATAAGTAGGAAGGCACACAATTTGTACAAACACTTAATGTCAGAAAGAAACAGAGAGATGGCTTTTTGCTTAACTAAGTCCAAAGCTTATCACATTACTAATCATTCACAAAAAGTCTTCTGAACATGTAAGTGCATATATTTCCATCTTTTCTTCAACAGAACTTAGATTTTCTTTGGAAAGAAAACATTCCTACATTATGCCCAGCTTTCATCTGTCCTCCTGCTCTAATTAGCCAATTAATTTAGCAAACAAGACTTAGAACACATCAAAGGGCCAGCACAGGCAGTCTGGTTTGTGGTCACACGGCAAGCTTATATGTACACTAGCAAATGTAAGATTTTGCTTAAGAAACAGACCAAGTATTTTCCACACAAACTAACAAGCAGGATTCTTGCTAAGAACAGCAGTTAGGACTAGATCAAAATAAGACTTTTTAAGTAAGAATTTCCTTCGGCATGTGGGCTGAATGCAGAGCTCGCAGTCTGAAGTGCACTGCAACCTCCCAGGCCCTCCAAATCCTCCCCACCTGCCATCTACCCTGGAGGGTACCCACCTTTCCCAACGCCCGCACACCCAAGAGGAGGGAGAACCTGGCTCACCCATCGAGTCCGAAAGGGGCACTCCAGCCCCACAGCTCTGCCCCACGGACCAGCCAAGAGAGGTCCCAGCCACCCCTGCTGAAGCCATGCAGAGCGAGGAAGACAGTCGCCCACAACCTGCCCCTTCCTCTCTATCTGTCTCCTCCAGCTTTCTTCACATTTCCATCCTGGGAGAGGAGACTGGCAGTCAGGATCACCTTCTGCAAGACATGACACTTCAGCAATGAATAACAGAAACAGGTTTTCTCTCTTTCTCTGTTTCTCCCCTGATTTTAAGACTGATCTGTACAAAATGAGATTGATTCCATTTAACTTATCGCAACAGGAAAGAGGGAGAATTATGAATAACGCAACGACCCAGGGTAGGTAATTCAAGAATGCGACTGAACTAGGTATTTCATAATTGCATTTGGCATTCTCACAGAAATCGCTTGCCCCCACATGAAATTTGACACTGTTGAGAGATGTGAGAGAATAGCAAATTCTTCAACAAAGAAAATAGAACTAGAACTGTGTAAGAAACCATAGGGTAAGAAAAACACTTTAAAGAAGTGTGACCTCTTCAGACGAAGCCACTAATGTGTGCTGTATCTTTCATTAAAAAAAAAAATTCAATACAAATAGGAAAGAGTACCTTAAAGGATGATTTTTACTAGATTTTTCCATAAATAAATCTTATAGAAAACACATACTGCAACTACCAATATTTTGTACAAACTACAATAAGTCACAGTAATAGTCACTTATTAATGCTCCACTAATGTTAATTAGACCAATCCCAGAGCACTACTACCATTTCCCTATTCCTTAGGGCATAAAAGAGGCACATTTGATTTCCTACCATTTTTCTGTCATTTAAAATTCAAATTTATTTCCCGTCTCCTCTTTTTATTCACAAAAAAAGCCATTTCTGTAAAGAGTTAATCCAAACAGCTGAACACAAAACACAAATGTACTTCTCTAAGTTTTATACAAATGTGAAACTTTCAATATCTTCATGAGCCCGAGGTGATGGAGAAGTAATGCAAGGCAACCACAGGTAGGACGGTGACAGATCATATTCCACTCTTTGTTTCAACTAGAGCTCATACTGGTCAGTCATGCAAAAATCACCTGTCATAGTGTGACCAGTAACTGCTGGGATACACAAGAAAAAGCACACAGACAGTCCTGAGCTTGTATTGATCATATCTAGGTAAAACCAGAGTGACAGCTCTCAAAGTATTCTGTTTAAAAAAACAACAAACTAGAGTTAAAGGATTTGCCATCTCTGCACATTATTCTTGTGGTACAAATTTATTTGGAAAAAAAATCACAACAGTAGTGCAGGTATACGCAGTAAATCACCACTGAAAGGCAGAGTTTGAACACTCCCCACTCAACGCACAAGCTGTCACATCTCTCAGTATTCTGTCACTTAAGCCTCATGTCAGAGAGACACCTTATCTAAGAAAAATACCTTACAAACGCTTCCAGTTCAAAACACCAAAATGAGTTGTCTACAATGTTTTATTGCTTTCAGCCACGAGCAATGGATTCAAACCCAATATAAGTACCTTGCAGACAATATAAGCAGTACTTCATGAAACAGATGTACCAGTTGTCTAAATGCTTCCTAAGTTACACACAATTCTAGGCACCTTGATACAGCCATTAGTGAGAGTGAACAGAACAATCGAGGGGAGACTTTTTGTCTATATTCTGAGTAACACTGAGTATTTTCTTGGATGGGAAATCTGAGTTTATTCCAAAGTTGTGGTGATAGGCAGGAAAAAGAAGAGAGTTGTCTTGACGGATCGTTGACAACAATGACAATAAGAAATCTTAATGACAAGTTCCAACCTTTCATTAGAGTAAAATGAAGCGATTAAGAGGTTGAGCAATGGATCAAAATAAATCTAAGAACCTGATAGTCCATCTTTTCAGCACTTCACAGGAGAGTTTGGCATAGACCTGCAGTAAGGTTGAAATTGAAAGGTAGCTTCCCATCTATGAAAAACCTTCTTACAATTCTACAGTTTGCAAGACACATGTCTTGGGTCACATTCTGCAGAACAACAGAAGTTCTGCATCCAATACCTGTGCAAAAAAGGGAGTTTCCTCTATGTGGAATATGTTTTATTATGGTCTCTAAGACATAAATAAAATAACTGAAAAGGCCAAAGAAAGAGAAAAGGCAAACACATGACCTTAACCCATATCCTCCAGGAAGGGAGACCAGAACGACCCTGCAATAATCCAGCCCGAATAGTTCAGAACTTGTCCGTGGGCAATGTAATGGCAAATTCCTATGGCAGGGCATTTGTTTATAACAGTACAAAAGCAAACAACAGTTTTCAAACACTCCTTGGCACAGTCTTTTTGATATGTTTATGTGACCTCCTGTAAGGCCAGACACAGCTCAACCAGGTAATGCTTTACTGGGAAACCTTTTGATATGTTTATGCAATTGATTTATTTTCCCAGTACAGCATCATCTACTTGAGTCATGCCTGACCTTACAAGAGAAGTTTTGCCACTATCTTCACCATCAGTTATGAACTACACACCAATGTAACACTGCATTATCCAGTTCTTAAGCTACAGAATAAAACAATAAGCTGCAAGCCACTAGGTACTAGTACAGCGGTAATCGTGAGAGCAGCCTTGTGAATGAAATGGGAAGTTTTCTGTTCCAGGGCTTCCTGTCCTCATTAGGGAGCAGGAGACACCAGTTGGACTGCAGTGACATCGGCGATGTACTGCAGCCTCCACTATGGCAGACGTCCTGCAGACAAACCTAGGCAGGAGCGGCAATGCATCAGTAAGAGGGGAAAAACAACTCCAAACCAACCAGAGACACTTCTTTTCTCTCCCTGCCCTTTGCCTTCTCAAGCCTTATTGACTCTTTGCCTTTAAATTTTAATACTATTATATTTGGTAGTGGCATGATACTTGTTGATTGCTCCTTCCAGGAGCTGCCTCTCCCCTCCATTCAGGGCTGGCACTGCTGTCCTCAGGTCTGTTCATCACCTCTCAACAGTCAAGCTCACTCAGCTCGGACTAACCACAGAGCTGGACTTCACCCCAGACGCAGCAAGAAGGTTTCAGTACTGTATACACACAAAATGCAGCTTAAGGCACCATGCCCATGACCGAAGAGCACACAGTGACCTCCACCCATCCATCCAACAGCTTGAACCCAAAGAATCCAGCCTATCGTTCCCCCCGTGTGTGTTCAGTAAGTACCTTGTGCACCACAGTTTGCATTTCTTACTGCTTATCATCACTTCTTGTGTGTCAAATACTTCCTAACTGGTTAATTGCTGTGCTCAAACACAAACCATTGGCTTTAGCCTGTATTTTTGGTAACCATAACATGAAAACTGAACTGTACTGACTCATGCTTGCTGTCTCAGTAAGATGAGGGAAGCCTGATTATGATCTTGTTGGTGATACTGCTTTCTCCTTCCCTAAGGCAAGGGAAACAAAAAGGGAATGAAAAGAGCTGCCAAGTCTAGACTTTTCCCAAGGTCTCATGAGAAATAAATCACTGATCAACTGTATCTAGCAAGTTTCCAAGAGCATCAAAGAGTAAAAGGGCACTGTCAATCTCTTCACCACAGACTGAACATAATTTCTGTAAACCCCGTAAGCCCAAATCCATTGTGTCTGATTTCAGAATGTTTGCAGGACACAAACAAGCAGGTTGCCACTGATGCTTTATAAAACGTCTAACATGATTCTTCATTTTCTGGCACTTCAAGAACTAATAGACAGTTGGGTGACAGCCAAGACACAGCAGAGAGATCAAAAAACCTCAACAAAATGCAACAACCTGCTACTGCAAGCAAGTGCATGTCTTCTAGCAAATGAAGGGATATAGACCAGAAAAAACTCCACCTGCTGTGAACATCTTATAGTCACTTACCAATGACAACCACATACTCTCTTTCAGGGTGTCCTCTATCTGAAGGAAATGAGTTGCTGCAATCCATCATTCCTGACCTCTTCCTTGGTGACTAACTTTCAGAGTCACCAACCTTCACCAAGCAAAGCTTCCAAAGTCACTTCAGTGCTCTACCTAACGCCTGACTCCTCAGCTTCAGCTCTTCTGGTTTTCAATTTGCTTCTGTTTTACCTTCAACTTACTTCTGCTAATTACTGCTCCACTTCTAGCCACCCAGGCCGTCACCCATCAGTCTTGCATTTTATAGCACAAGACTGGGTTAAAGGGAAAAAAAATGCAACCCATAACATCCATTATCACCCAGTTTGGGGAAAAAGTTCCTGTATTTTTTATTTTGTTTGGAATAGAATTAACTACCAATAATAGGAGATTTTGAAGTGAAACATTTTCTTTCATCTTGTACCATGCTCACAGCATGCAGACTCAATTGAAAAAAAGTCAGTTAGTGTCTCTGTTATTTAGTCCATCAGCCAAGGGTTGAATTTAGAACTCATCTTCAAATGTCAATATCAAAACAGTATCATGCACAGATGTATTTCTTTGTAAAAATTACTTACATTACACACTTTTAACAGTAATACTTCTTACAATTTCTCTTTTCAAACAAATACATATTTATGTGCACACACACACACTTATATGTATTGTGACACATTCCCAACAAAGCTGATGTATTTCTCCTAGTTTCCTGTTATTATATACATTCTAAACAACACAAGCTTTGGGCCTAAAAGATTAGTATCTGTCTCAATACTACCTGTGCATTCTCATTTCATTTGGATTAAAAAAATGATAAAAATTTCTAAGCAGAGAAAAGGATACTCTGGAAAATTAATCACTGTCCCTTAGATTTACAGTGAGAGAAGCTTAACATGGATTCGACAATTTGCCTCACAGATGGAGAGAGTACACACAGTAGACAACTTAACTAAAGCGCACCGAATTACTCCACAACTCCATTTCGTCAGGATGAAAGCAGCTAACACATGAATAGAGATCCATTTTGTTTCACAAAATGTTGGAGTTATATGGATACAATCACTTTAGTCCACTTCTATGATTCTACTTGCTGCCCTGTGTAAGCAAATGCCCAGCTCTGCAGAAAGCTACTCGTAAGCAGATGCCACAGCCTGTGTGTGCAGGAAAGGGTCTGCTTGCCTAAATCTCATCAGAATTGAGAGATTATAGCCTAGAAATATTCTGCATGGCTTTCGTTCTGCATACTGCTAAGAAACAAGAGTTATCTGTGCAATTATAAGTGAACATCCCTTACCGCTATTAGGCATTAGTGAAATCTTAATTTATTACACTGCACTGACTTCCCCTTAGGGAATAAAAGTCATTACCAAAGCTGCCACTGAGACGACTATTTTGGAGTGCTATCCAAGAGTCTCAGATGTCTGGCAAGAAACAAAAAAAAACCTATCTAAACTTTTATGATACTTTTCATACTTGTGACAAAATGACCTACAGAGTTTGGAAAATACTGTACAAATTTTGCTTTCATATTCTCAAGGATTATTTCCACTCCCTCCTTTAAGGAATCTAGTTCTTTTCTCTGATGTGTTAGGAAATGCAGAAAAATGTCTATCCTCTGAAAACAGGCATCTGAAGTGAAAAAGAAAGAAATCAGATGTATCAGAGGACTGCCTCCTACCAGGCCTCTAGATCTCATTCCTAAAGTAAAAATGTATCTATAAAAAGCAAAGTGAATCACTGAAATGCTATTGCCATGTAACTTTTAAATCACCAGAAAGTTTTGTCAGTCAAACAATACTCAAACATATTTTGAAGACTGAAGCATAATTAAGGATTCACAAAGGCTATTAAACTTTGCAAGTTGTTATTCAGTGGTCTTTTCTTCATGTGCAGCTAAAATTCAGAGTGAGAAAGGTGAATGCCCAAAGTATGTAACTGCACATCAAGAATTCACACGATCATTGTACCAGAACAAGTAAGAACATGCAAGTAAAACCATAAAACTACACACCAAAAATTTAGAACAGTAGTCTTAAAAATATTTTCTGAGACAATCTGAAGTGTAAATTTAACTTACTCATACAAATTAGGAAGTGTATATACATACAGACACACATAATTCACGTGACAGTACACTTCTTAAGTATTTTTCAGGACACTGCATCCCAACGTGTTTCAATTCTGTCTCCAAATGGTAGAATCAGACCTCATGGGGAGGCTGTATTTCTGTGCTTTGCTAACTTTATTTTGCTGTTAATGTTAATTCACTTATATCTCATTAGTTGTTCACCTTAGTTCACTTGTTACCTCTCTCTCTCACACTCTCAGCTCTATAGTATCACCTTGCAAGCCTCTGCAAGCTTCTGGAAACCTGTTTTCACCGTGCTTAGTCCAGAATATTGTTAAGTGTCTCAGATCTCGGCCGACAGTCTTCTAGCCAATTTTCCAGCTGTAAGAATGAAGATGAACAGTAACAATCTTAATACTTCTAATCAGCAGCTGCTCAGTTCTTTCATGCTCTTTTCCTGCTTTCTTTCTATTGATGGAAACACTTCTTTGAGTTTTAGAAAATTTATAGAATAAGACTGCAGAAAAAGCACTCTCTTGCAGGGCATCGAATCCAACCAGCAGGTAAAAAGAAGAAATCAATTGTATTATAAGGGAACGATACTGATTTTCATAATTGCTTTAAATAATCTTTTTCCCTGTATGATATAAGCCTGCAAACAATCGTAAATACAAAAAAAAAAAAGTTAAGCAGAATTGTGTCTTTAAATCAGACATTATTTTAGAGGACTACACAGTGCTGTAAATGACCAAGCAGTGTCTTACATTCAGAATGTTCCAGGGACCAAAAAAAAAGAAAGGGGGTCTCTGTTTCAAATAATTTTCCATAAATTTCATTTATTTTCTCCACAATTTTCTTACATACCTATGATAAGAAATAATGACTAAAATCCCAGTGAAACAAATTATGGGGGTTTCTTGTACCAGAGAGCAAATGCTAACTCATACGTGCCTGTCAGTACCCACGAGAGAGAACAGTCTTCAAACTTGCTAAACACGAGAAAACCTTCTCATGAAGCAACTCTTCAATCATTACTATGCTTCTCTGTCTACCCACACTGCATTTAATGCAGCTATTTTAAGTTTCTATGAAAAACCATGACGAGAGCTCATCAGAATTCACAATTACTGCTTTGCTTCACCCACACATTGTACCTACACTGTACTTTCTCCACTCATCTGAGGACCAACTTCGGAGTCAATGTCCTGATCTTAGATGTTCCAGCAATGGCTACACATTGAGCTATTGTCCAAGACACCTAGCGTGCTCAAAAATTATTTGCAGCTTAAGTATAGAGCCAGTTTAACAAATAATGTCAAAACATATACAAAAAGGACCTAATAAATCACACAATTCCAGTTGCCGTGGGTTTCTACTCAAAAAGCTGCCTACACGGCAAGCCCAAAAAGTAAAGTCGAAGTCCATGCCATAAGAAGCCAAGCCAGAAGTCCTCCAAGGATGATAATTCTGCTTCACTGAAACACAAACGTCAACATTTAAGTACTTCACTGTAGTCTGTAAGAACTTTCAAACCACAGCGACTGCCTGTTCATCACTGCTGCCAAAATGGCCAGCTGCACGCTTTGCCATCGGCTGCAGGGAAGGGACCTCAGCCATTTAATGCACTCTTTCACCCTCTGAATGGGAAGTTGTATTCTGAAGAGAGAAAAGGAGAGAATTGTCCCTTGCCACACCAAAAACCTCAATCACTGCTTTGGTGCCCGAGGCCTCTTACGAAATATAAAGCTGTAAATGACAAAATGGTAATATTACTCACATTTAACTCAGTAAGTAGCTGGGACACTGCTTCCAGCCTGTCACACCTCTGTTTTTGAGGAAGAATGAACTTCACACCACTTTGGTTTTGCTGCCAGGTCCTGAAAGGGCCATGAACAACACTGACATGGGATGCTTCCAAACACCTCCTGCAGAAATTGTTTTTAAATGCTCCAATGGAGTATCGTTCTCGTAAGCCACAGATGCCTACAGAAACTCTGAGCAGTACCCTCTTGTACAAACTACTTGAGCTTTTTATTGAAGTGTTTTGGAGCAATCACCTTCAAAGTGTTCAAGTTATTGCCGTTCATAGTCACATTCAATGGAACTCAAGTACTTTCAGTCCTACAACGTTACTAAATCCTACTGCCACCTGTGAACGTAGCTAATCTAGCAGATGTAGCAGATGTAGACAAAAGTTACCACTTCAGGTCTCAGAATCATTGCACAACAGATTAATTAAAACCAAAGCAAGTCTTGGTTCTTTGTGGATAATTGGGAAGGTTGTAAGATAAGTGACTCCTGAATAATCCCACTTGGACAGCTCGGCCTTGGGAGAGCAGATGTGCAGGACCATGAAGATAAGCAGGATAGAAAGTGGCCATAAGGCTGTAACGAAGCAACCTGGAAGGACACGGTACACGTGATCTTAGCACTGAGTTTGTGCAGAAGCAAAGGTCCACCAGCGGACACGGTGATGAAGAGCATAAGCCTTCATCTGAAGACCCCGACGACCACCTGGACATGCCAACAGACATGTGCAAAGGACATTAACATACGCTAATAAGTTCTCGGAAAAACCATGAATATGATAAGCGTTTTTCAGAAATGTAATGAGTATGTATGTTACCACAGCACAAATACCTAGCAATCGTGTCTTTTCGGCACACACATTTGGGCGCAGCTATCCCCTGTGCGCCCAGCAGTGCCACAAAGAATGCCTGCTTCCTAAAACTCCAAACTTCAGTTTTAGAGAGTGAGTTATTTTGCTGCTTTATGGTAACACTCTCATGTACAGTTATTCATCAATCATCCATTCTTTTCCAGTCACAGCATTGTTTCTATTGTCCAAAACTAATTTCACATAGCATTTCATAATCTTTATGATTAATTCTAGACAGGAGAGAAATAAATATTTGATACTTAAAACCTGCATTCCACCAAAGCAGACTTTGTAAAAGAAACTGCGCCTGGATACAGAAAAGTGCATAAATGACCCATGAAATAGCAGGAAGCAAGCAGAATACACTGATGTAGGCTAATAACCATGGAATGAAATAAAGTAGTAGCGTTTTAAGTCCTAAAGAGCTGTTTGCTTCTAAATTGTACCTCAATAGCATATCTATTAGAAAGTGCTATACAAAAGCTATACATTAACGAATTTCTTCTGAATTACTCTCTTTTACACATATACTTACTAAATTACAGAAACACGGCTAAATGTATTACCATCAAAATTATATTAAACTGCAAGTTATCTCAGAAACTGTCTGAGCTTTACAGACAGGACAACTGACACACACTGCTTAAGTAAATGGCCAAAAGGCTTTGTGGATGGCAGATGTCAGAAATATTTCTTTGCACACAGCACAGGGTAAGGTCACGGTCCCACAGTAACTTTCCAGCCAGACCGTAACATCTGACACTGGTAAATCCTGACATCCTCGTTCTGCGGCTCTGACCTTTTCTCTTTTCAGTGGTGCCCAGCGACAGGACAAGGGGCAATGGGCACAAACTGAGGCACAGGAAGTTCTGTCTGAACATGAGGAAGAACTTCTTCCCTCTGAGGGTGACGGAGCCCTGGCCCAGGCTGCCCA
>Ga0065711_1037920_pt1 | contig 19345 bp, 23 predicted proteins | sample Hoacrofraction12_FD_59098 | JGI IMG/M metagenome (GOLD analysis project Ga0065711, IMG submission 59098) | Hoatzin crop microbial communities from Cojedes, Venezuela - Epithelial fraction 12 v2 (version 2) | ecosystem: Host-associated > Birds > Digestive system > Esophagus > Crop | place...
TGTTGGATTTGAGCTAACGCCAAGGTATTTCTCTAAAATTTCAATCCCTTGGAAATTAAAGTACTCGATTCCCTTTTTTCCGACCGCTCGTAATCTGACTTTGACGCCGTTGCTCTTATATTCGTCGATCATCGATTTTATCGTTTTTATGCTTGCGACATTGAAACCGCCGCAAAGGCCTTTATCCGATGTGACGAAAATAATATCGACGACTTTGACCTCTTTTTCAAAATTAAAAAAGCTAAATTCGCTGTTCTCAAGACCGAGAATTTTAAATTTAGCCGAAATTTCGGACAAAATTTCATTGATTTTAAGAGCATAGGCACTCGATTGTAAAGCGGCATCTTTGGCTTTTTTAAGCTTCACATTGGAAACGAGCTTCATCGCTTTGGTCGTTTTCTCTGTGTTTTTGACGCTTTTAATCTGTTCTTTTATCTCTTTTAAATTTGCCATTTTTACGCCTTACGCTGTAAAAGTCGCTTTAAATTCATTAAGAGCATTTACGATTTTATCTTCAAGCTCTTTTTCTATCGTCTTTTTGTTGCGAATTTCCTCGAAAATTTCAGGATATTTCGCCTCAATGTATGGATAGAGTTCGTTTTCAAATTTGCCGATTGCGCCGATTTCGACGTCATCTAAGAAGCCTTTTGATCCTGCATAAATTATCAAAACTTGATTTTCGACTGGAAGCGGGCTGTATGGCGGTTGCTTTAGAATTTCAACCATGCGTTGTCCGCGGTCAAGTTGTCTTCGGCTGCTCTCATCCAAATCGCTCGCAAACTGCGCAAACGCTTGAAGTTCGCGGTATTGCGCGAGGTCAAGGCGAAGCGTACCAGCGACTTTTTTGATCGCTTTGATTTGCGCTGAGCCGCCGACGCGTGAAACTGAAAGACCAACATTGATCGCTGGGCGAATTCCTGAGTTAAATAGATTTGTCTCAAGGAAAATTTGGCCGTCAGTAATTGAAATTACGTTTGTCGGAATATAGGCTGAGACGTCACCAGCTTGAGTTTCGATGATTGGAAGCGCAGTTAAGCTGCCAGCACCCAAATTATCACTTAGTTTGCTTGCGCGCTCTAATAGACGTGAGTGTAGATAGAAAACATCACCTGGATACGCCTCACGACCTGGTGGGCGGCGCAAAATCAAACTCATCTCGCGGTAAGCAACAGCGTGCTTGCTCAAATCATCATAAATGATAAGCGCGTGGCGTGAGTTATCTCTAAAATATTCACCCATTGTACAACCCGCATATGGCGCAAGGTATTGAAGCGCTGCAGACTCGCTCGCGCTCGCTGCGACTACGATTGTGTATTCCATCGCGCCGTACTCTTCGAGCTTTTTAACGGTTTGTGCGACGGTTGATTGCTTTTGACCGATGGCGACATAGATGCAGATTACATCTTGACCCTTTTGGTTGATGATTGTATCGACTGCGACGGTTGTTTTACCAGTTTGTTTATCGCCGATAATTAGCTCTCTTTGGCCGCGTCCGATTGGAACGAGCGCATCAATCGCTTTAAGACCGGTTTGAAGCGGCTCATGGACAGATTTTCTCGCCATAATGCCTTTTGCCTTCTCTTCGACAAATCTAGTCTCTTTTGTCTCGATTGCGCCTTTGCTGTCAATTGGCTCACCAAGGGCATTTACAACTCTTCCGATCATTGCATCGCCCACAGGAACGCGCAAAAGTTTGCCAAGGCGCTTTACGCTGCTTCCCTCGCGAATTTTCGATGTATCGCCAAGTACGATGATACCGACACTTGCCTCTTCAAGGTTAAGAGCAATTCCTTGTAGGCCGCTCTCAAATTCCACCATTTCATTTGCCATTACGTTTTTAAGACCGTAAACGCTTGCAACACCGTCTGCGACCGCGATGACCTTACCGGTCTCCTCAATATCGACACTTAGGTCAAAATTGTCAATGCGCTCTTTGATAATGCTGCTGATTTCGTCTGCTTTTAGTTTATCGCTCACGCTTTCTCCTTATTATAGTGCTTTTAAAATATATTCGCTCATTTTTGATTTCAATCTGTCAATTGAGAAACTGATCTCAACACCTAACTCTTCAATGTCGATTTTGATGCCGTTGTAATCGCTTTTGACGGCCTCTAAATGAATTGTCGAGTTGAATTTTTTCGAGAATTTCTCCTCCAAATTTTTCAATTCATCTTTTCCGATTTCGTTTTTTGAATAGACTTTGCCGCTGTATTCGTTATTCATGCGCAAAATCTCTTGCTTTAATCCTGACGAAATTTCCGGGATCAAATTTAATCTCTTATTTTCGGTTAAAAGTTTGAAGAAATTTCTGAATTTTTCGTTTTTTGTTTGCAGTAACGACATCACAAATTCGCCTTTTTTGGCGTTTGGAATTGTCGAAGATGAGATGATTTCTCGAAATTTGCTCGATTTAAACGCGCTCTCTACTTCGCCGATTGTTTCGACAAATTCGCGCAACTCGCTCTCTTTAAAGCTCTCAATTACGGCTCTTGTGTATTTTTTCGCTACGACGTCACTCATCAGCCAACCTTTTTCTGAACAAGATTAATCAAATCTTTTTGATCCAATTTTAGGGCATCTTCGCTGAAAACATCGTTTAGAATTTCGCTTACAATCGCCTTTTTCATCTTGCGCTCTTCGAATTGCTTTTGCTCTTCAAATGATTTTTCCAAAAGCTCGAGCTCAAATTTGGTCGAATTTTTGACCTTTTCTTGGATATTTACAGACTCTTTTTTCGCGATTTCTATCAAATTTATCGCCCTAGCCTTCGCGGTTTCTAGGTCTTTTACTGCTTGTTCTTTTGCAAGTTTTGAATCAGTGAGCTTTTGCGATGCCGCATTTAGGCTGTCTTCAATCGCTTTGATTCTGCCGTTGTAGGCGTTTTTGACGGGGTTTTTGACCAGGTAAAAAAGAATTCCAAAGATAATTAAGAAATTGACCGTTCTTTCCAAAATATCGAAATTCTTCGGGCCTTCGCCGCCGCTTGCTAAAAGAAAAACAGGACAAAGCGATAAAATAGTAAGTGCAATTTTTTTCATTTTTGTCCTTTAAATTTGGGCTATTTTTTTGTCCAAACTGTTTTTGAATTCGGGAATTTTGCCGGCGAGCGACGATTTTAGCTCATCTTTGCTGGCTTCCAAATTTTGCATATATTTGGAAAATTCACCTTCAAGAAGCTTTCGTTTTGCTTCAACTTCGTTTGCGGCTTTCTCTTTTGCCTCATTAAGCGCATTTTGCTTGATTTTCTTCGCCTCAGCGTTTGCGTTTGCGATGATTGAATCGATCTCAAGCTTTTTAGCTTCAACATCATTTAAATTTTTGCTGATGCTCTCTTCGTCACCTTTGATAGATGCGTTTCTAGCTTCCATAAATTCGAGAACAGGCTTGTAGAAAAATGCGTTCAAAAAAGCGATTAGACCTAGAAAAACAACCATGGTAATTGCGAAAAAATACCAATTTATTTCTAGCATCATGCCTCCTTAGACTAAATTTATAAGTGAGTATTTTACTATTTATAAGCAAAAATATTTATTAAACCTAGAAAATTTAGAGAGATTTTTCTAAATCTCTGATTTTTGAAAGCTCGTCAAATGCGATTGTTAGCTTTCTGCCGCGGACGGAAATTTTGCCGAAATTTTTCAATTTTTGCCCCAATTTTTGCAGCTCTTTTTCAAACTGTTCATCGGCTTTTATCTCCTTTTTTACGCTTTTTGCGGCTGGATTTTTCATTCTTTGGACCAGTTTTTCAGTCGCTGCGACGCTTAATTTTTGCCCGATTACGGAATCTAAAATCTCTTTTTCTTGCTTTGGCGTAAATCCGAGCATCACTTTTGCGTGTCCTTGCGTGATTTTGCCATCAATTAGCGCACTTTGGGTAAATTCGCTCAAATTTAAGAGACGAAGCGTGTTTGTGATTAATGGGCGCGATTTTTTGATGATTTTAGCGAGCTCATCTTGCGTGATTTTATAATCCTCAATCAGCTCTTTATAGGAATTTGCAAGCTCAATCGGATTTAAATTTTCGCGCTGAATGTTTTCGATTAGTGCCAATTCGCGCAAATTTTTAGAGCGCAAGTCCGCGACAATCGCCTTAATTGTGGGCAAATTTAGCATTTTTGTCGCGCGAAGTCGGCGCTCGCCCGCGATTAGCATATACTCATCACCGCTTTCAATGACGATTATTGGCTGAATTAGGCCGTGTCGCTCGATCGATTCACTTAGCTCTTTTAGCGCCTCTTCGTTGAAATTTCGTCTCGGCTGAAATTTATTCGGTTGGATCTTTTCGACCTCGATTTCAGCGACAAAATCCTTTCTGCCGCTGCTAAATTCCATCGTAAATTCGTCTTCTAAATCGGTTAAAATCTCGCTAATTCCGCGTCCTAAAGCTTTTTTTGCCATTTTTACTCCAAAATTGCCTTCGCTAAATTTGTGTATGCCACGCAGCCTGCGGATTTTGCGTCATATAGTGCCACAGGTTTGCCGTAGCTTGGGGATTCTGCGAGTTTGATGTTACGTGGAATTACCACGAATCCGCGCTGCTCGTTTTTTGATTTTATCAAGCGATTGGCGAAATTTTTGTGCAGCTCAGCGACCGATTCTTTTGAGAGATTGTTTTGCTGGCTGTACATCGTCGGCAAAAATCCGCGAATTCGAATTTTATCATTGACGCCAGATTGCTTGATTAAGCGGATCGTATTTAGCATTTGGCCCAATCCTTCAAGCGCGTAAAATTCGCACTGAATTGGGATTAAAACGCTATCACAAGCACTTAGAGCGCTAACTGTAATTGGCCCCAAAGTCGGCGGACAATCGATGATGATAAAGTCAAATTTGGTCTTTATCGCTTTGATTTTTTTGCGCAGTTTTGGCTCTTCGTTGCCCTTTTGCTCCAAATTTGTCAAAGCAATTCCAGACGGCAAGAAAAAGAGCGTCTTGATCTCGGTTTTTAGGATTGCGTCGTTGATATTTACGCGGCCAGTTAAGACGTGATAGATATTATACTCGAATTTGTTTTTATAAAATCCAAGCCCTTGCGTGGCATTTGCCTGCGGATCAAGATCTATCAAAAGCACGCGTTTATTTAAAAGCGCCAAACACGCTGCCAAATTCACAGCCGTAGTCGTTTTACCAACGCCGCCTTTTTGGTTGGTGATTGCAATTATTTCGCTCATCTTAAACTATACACCCTTTTGTTATTAATTAAAATCGAACCGTCCTCGCATAAACTCGCCTCCGACAAAGACATCACTTTGCCGTCGATGTGTGCGGTCAGCTCTTTTGAATTTTGGAATTCTAGCAAAAACTTACTAAAAGTTTGCTTCCACGAAATTTTTTCCTCCAGCACCGATAAAAAGCCCATTGCAAGGTCATTTGGTGCGATTTTGATATCTAGCGTCGCAGAATATGACGGCGCCCATGCCAAATTCACGCCAATGCCGCAAATATAGACATCTCTGACCTTATTTGTGATCACGCCGCCGATTTTCTTATCGCCCAAATATAGGTCATTTGGCCATTTGAGCCAAACTTTTGATCCCAAACGCTCTAAATAAATCTTCATCAAGTACGAAAAATAGATGCTTAGCGAGACTTCTGGCACGTCTGAAGGAATTTGCGATTTTAGCACGCAAAAGGAAAAATAGAGATTTCCCTCCTCGCACTCCCACGAATTCCCGCGGCTTCCGACACCTGCGGTTTGGGTTTTGCTCACAATCGCGTGCGGCGGCAAAATCGTGCCAAATTTGACCGCGTCAAGCAGGATTTTTTGGGTTGATTCACAACTCTCAAGATATTCCATCACCAATTTTAAGCCTTTTGCCGTTTAAAAAATCGCGCGCGGCGATCTCTTTTTTGCCTGGAATTTGGAGTTTTTTGATGCCGATTTGCCCAAATTTGCAGCCAATCGCGAAAAAATCCTCGCCAATATGCGAAATTTGGCCCAAATTTGCGGTCTTATCTGAAAAGTGAAAAATCTCCGTGAGTTTGATGCCATTTTCCAAAAAAATCCCCGGCCACGGATGAAACGCCCGAAATTTGCGCACGATTTCGCTCGCGCTAGCCTCAAAACTAACAAGGCCGTCATTTTTTGAGATTTTCGCGCATTTGCTCGCATCACAGTCAAACTGCGGAATTTGGGCGATTTGGTCGTAATTTTTTAGGATTTTGACGATTAAATTTGCCGCCATTTCGCCGAATTTCTCAAACACTTCGCTTGAGGTTAAATTTGAAATTTCCATCACGGAAAAGCCCAATTTTTCGCCACAATCTAGCCCTTCGGACATTTTCATCGCGGTGATTCCGCTTAATGCTTCACCCCTTAAAATGGCCGATTGAATGGGGCTTGCGCCTCGAAATTTCGGCAAAATCGAAGCGTGCAAATTAATGCACGGCGCGATGTCCAGAATTTCGCGAGGCAAAATTTTTCCATACGCTGCAACTACGATAAAATCGGGATTTAGTGCGCGAATTTGATTTTGGATTTCATCATTTTTTAGGGTTTTAGGCTGCAAAATTTCAAATTTCGCACCGCTTTCTAAAGCCCATTTTTTGATATCTGGTGGCGTTAAGATTTGCTTTCTGCCTACCAATTTATCAGGCATCGTAACAAGGGCACTCACGCTAAATTCCGCGACCAGTCGGCGTAAAATCGCTGTCGCATATGCTGGAGTTCCCATAAATACGATGTTCATTTAGTTTCCTTTAAATAAAGTGCCGCCAGTTTGCCGGTTTTCAAGCAAAAATTCGCGCGCGACGCCCAAATCAAAGCCGCTGGCTAAAAACATCATTTTTCCGTTTCCGAGCAAGAAATTTGCCGCCTTTAACTTCGTCAAAATCCCGCCCGTGCCAAACTGCGTGCCAGCGTCGGCATTTACCTCAAATTCCTGCGCGGTAATTTCGCTTACGAATGGCCTAATTTTGGCGTTTTCATCGCGCTTTGGATCGCCCGTGTAGTAGCCATCGATGTCGCTCAATAAAACCAGCATATCAGCGCCACAAAAGTGCGCTACATAGGCACTTAGACGATCATTGTCGCCGACAATAATCTCGTCAATTCCCACGGCATCGTTTTCATTGATTACCGGCAGAATTTTATGCTCGCAAAGTCCGTCAATTAGGTCATTTAAGTGTTTTGTGCGTTTGCGAGAGTCGAAATCTTGGGCAGTGAGCAAAATTTGAGCAGTTTTAATCCCAAATTTAGCCAAAATTTCATTGTATTTCGCCATCAAAAACGGCTGGCCGATGCCGGCTAAGATTTGGCGGTTGATAACGCCCTTCTTTTCGACATTTGAGTTCTCCACGCCCACAGCGATCGCGCCGGAAGTGACGAAAATCACCTCATATTTTTGCATCAATTCGGCGAGGAATTCGCACAATTTAGCCATTCGCATGTATTCGCTGATGACGTGAGTGCCCACTTTTACGACGATTCGTTTCATTTTTCATCCTTTAAAAGCCTAAATAGCGCGAATTTGAGCTCTTTCAAATTAAAATTTGTCGCGCTCGAAATTTCTTTCACAAATGCCGGTTTTGATTTGTCGTAGTTTTCCGATTCTTGCGCGATTTCAAAGCCAAATTCGGCCAAAAATTCATCCCGAATTTGGGTGAAATTTTCACAACTATCAAATTTCGTAAGCGCAATCGCAAATTTGTGATTTGCAAGATCCACGCTAAATTTGGCGACCTCATCGCGCAAAGTCCTATATTGCTCGCTTAGCGTGCGGTAATTGGTGAGATCGAGCATAAAAAGAAGGATATTTGTGCGCTCAATGTGCTTTAAAAACTGGATTCCAAGGCCTTTGCCAGCACTCGCACCACCAATAATGCCAGGAATGTCCGCCATCACGAAATCGCTGTATTCATCGACGCGCACAAGGCCTAGTTTTGGGGTGAGCGTGGTAAATTCGTAATTCGCGATCTCAGGACGCGCGTTTGAAATGGCGGAAATCAGCGTTGATTTGCCTACATTTGGGAATCCGACAAGACCAACGTCAGCGATGAGTTTTAATTCCAGTCTGATTTCGCGCGTTTCACCTGGGATGCCTTTTTGCGCGTATTCTGGGCGCTGATTGACGGAATTTTTAAAGTGCGTGTTGCCAAGGCCGCCTTTGCCGCCTGTTAAAAATAGCGTTTTTTTGCCGTTTTCGGTTAAATCGAGCAGAATTTCGCCGCTGTTTGCGTCCTGCACGCAGGTTCCTGGCGGCACAACTAAGATTAAATCTTCGCCCTTTTTTCCAGTGCGTTTTCTGCCTTCGCCTGGGGCGCCGTTTTTGGCCTTAAATTCGCGTTTTCCTTTATAAAATGAGAGCGTGTGAGTGTTGTTGTCGGTCAAAAAATAGACATTTCCGCCGTTTCCACCGTCGCCGCCGTCTGGGCCGCCCAAAATCACGAACTTTTCGCGCCTAAAACTCACGCAGCCAGCGCCGCCGTTGCCAGATTTGACCGTAAATTTCACACTGTCTATAAACATTGTTTTCTCAAATTTTGTGGATTTTAAAAAAGTGGGCCGCGCAAGAAGCGCAGCGCCGAATTATGCGGGATATACAGAGACTTTTTTGCGTTTTTTATCAAATCTCTCGAATTTGACAACGCCGTCAATCAAAGCAAAGATTGTGTGGTCTTTGCCGAGGCCGACATTGTTTCCAGCGTGAGTCGCTGTGCCTCTTTGGCGGATGATGATATTTCCTGCGCGAACGAATTCGCCGCCAAATTTCTTCACACCTAAACGGCGTCCGATTGAGTCTCTATTATTCTGAGTTGAACCCTGACCTTTTTTATGTGCCATTATTTGCTCCTTATGCTTTGATACTTGTTACTTTAACGCGTGTAAATTGGCGTCTGAAGCCGCGTTTTACTTTTGAATCTTTGCGTCTGCGTTTTTTGAAGATAATGACTTTTCTGTCTTTGCCTTCATTTACGACTTCGCATGTAACTTTCGCACCTTTTACGAACGGTGTGCCGACTTTTAGGTCGCCGTCGCAAACTGCCAAAACCTCGTCAATATCGAGTTTTGAGCCCTTTTCTGCAGCGAAATGGTCTAATTTTAGGTAATCGCCCTCGCTGACTTTGTACTGTTTGCCGCCATGGCTGATGATTGCGTACATCACTTAATCCTTTAAATTTGGTTAAGACCAAAAAGTATTCACGGATGTGAAATTTAGAAACTTTTTGATTAAAAAGGGGATTTTATCCAAAATTATATAAATTTAAGTTGAAATTTGGCGGAATTTAAAAAGCCCCGCCAAATGGCGAGGCTAAATATTGGAATAACAGGAGTTTTTATTTATAGTTCAACTCTGGCTTTGGAGTGTCATTTGTGCTAGCTGGAAGCACTGGATATGTGATCTCAGGCATTTTGCCATCCAAAGCTTTTAGGAATGTAACGATGCTTTTTGCTTCGTCATCGTTGATTTCGATACCGAGTTGTACGCTACCCATTTGCTTAACAGCCTCTGCTAGATCCCAAATCATACCATTGTGGAAGTATGGAGCAGTTCTGTTGATGTTAAGCAATGTTGGAGTTCTAACCATACCATTTGCATCGCCCTTGAAATCGCCTGTGTCAGCAAATGCATATTTGCCAGCTACGCCGAATGGTTGCATTGTACCACCCAAGATTGGGCCGTTGTGGCATGTAGCGCAACCCTTATCCAAGAATACCTTCAAACCTGCTTGCTCTTCAGCGCTTAGTGCGTCTTCTTTTCCGTTCAAGAAGTCATCGAAGCGAGTTGGAGTGATCAAAGTTGTCTCAAATGCGCCGATTGCGTCAGCTACGTTTGCAAATGTGATGCCATCTTTGTAAATTTTGAATAGTTCAACATACTCTGGCATTGATTTAAGTCTTGCCTCGATCAATTCAGGAGTTGAAGCCATCTCTGGCTCTGCAACCATTGGGCCTTGCGCTTGAGCAGCTAGGTCAGCAGCACGGCCATCCCAGAATTGAGCTGAGTTCAAAACTGAGTTCAAAGTTGTAGGAGCATTTACGTGGTGTGGGTTTGGAGCCCAAGCGTGACCTGTTGAAGCTGGAACGCCATCAACACCGCCAGCTGCAAGGTTGTGACAGGTGTTACAACTGATAATTGATGATTTTGACAATCTTGGCTCGAAATATAGCATTTTACCGAGATTGATCTTCTCTGGTGTGACATCCATCGGTTTTACATTGATTTTGTTCAAAGCCGCAGTCAATTCCGCTGCATCTTTTGGAAGTGGCTCAAGACCGAAGTCTTTAGCTGATTTAATCAATTCAGCATCTGCGAAAAGCGCAGTTGCAACCAAAACTGAACCTAAAGCCAGTAACTTTTTCATAGTGTACTCCTTCTTTGGAAATGTGTTAAGCCAATGTTACTCAAATTTTGATTAAAAAATAAGTTTTTAATAAATTTTATCGTTTAAATTTTATTTTTTGTTACTCAAAAGGACAAATTGTCGGATAAAAAATCTCTTTTTACAAATATTAAGAATTCTTCGCTATACTTCCTAAATTCAAAAGTTTTTTAAAGGTTGAAAATGAGAAATTTCGCGTTTATTGTCACTGTTTTGTTTTTTTGTGGCTGCGGCCCGTCTAACTGGAACATCCTATCTAAGGACATTCCGCAATCCCAACCGACCTCAAATGAGCCTATCGCGCGTCCTACTGGCAACACTCAAGCGCAAACCCCGCAAATTCAAGCTCCGAGCGTCGATGACGAATTTGTGATGATTGAAGAGGATTTAAGCGACGTCGCGCAAAAAACCCAAACAAAGGCTGAAGAAAAGGTCGCTCAAAGCGAGTCTGATCTCTTTGAAACTGTCCAAACTGCCGAAAACGAGGCAAAAGAAGAGGTCCAAAAGGTAAAAGACGAAGTAGCTGCCGCGCCAGCTGCCGCAACGAACGCACAAAATCAATATCACATCAGCAAGATTATCGAAATTTGGGGCGAGCCAAACACCACAAGCTACGATGTGAAAAATAACAAAATTTACCACTGGAAAAATTGCAAAGCCACAGGAAAGACCGAAAATCGCTGCGACAGTAACGGAAATTGCGAGAAAGTGCCGACCACATCGTGCTGCGAGCGAAAACTCCGCACAAACGACGCTGGCTACGTGCAAAATTTAAAAGAGGCAATCGATACTTGCAAATAGTCTAAATTTGGGCGCTACCGCCCAAATTTCCACATCAAATTCAAAGGCCAAAAATGAAATATGATAAATTTTTGCAATATGTAAATGAAAATAAGAAAAAACTCAACGAAATGTACGATGATTTGGGCAACGAGACGGTCAAAAAGGCGTGTGAAATTTGCGAATTTTCAAATCCCACAAATTCGCAGAAAATCGCCATTTTAAGGCGCATCGTCGATCTAAAATCGGATCCGCTTTTAATCGAATTAAAAAAACTCAAATTTGACGACGCGAAAATCACCGAAATTCGCGACACAATGTTTGAATTTGCCTGCGAAATTCACCGAAATTTGCACGCTAAATTGATAGAAAAAGCGAGAAAAGAGCCAATTTTGGACGATTTCCACGTGGAATTAATCGAAGGTATCCATAGAATCGGCCTTGTGATGAATAAACTGCAGCTAAAATGGCAGCACACGGTCATCGACGAAAACGGCGCGAAATTCGAAAAAATGCCAAATCCGTTCAAATTTATCCGCGAGAATCACCTCTATCAGCTCACTCCGCGCGGCGATATTTGCGATCGCAGCTACGGCGTGGTCGAATTTAACAAGCATAACACGGTCTTTTTGCCGTATGCTGTGAAATTTAAAGACGATTTTAAGGAGCTCGGACTCGAATTTGACCGCTTGATTGCCAAATTGGAGAGCTTTACATTTGAATTTGACGATGAAAATTTGGCTTACATTGAGTATTTTAAGAAGCTAAAAGAGGCGTTTTTGTGCGATGACAACGAGATTATCATCGAAAAATGGCGCGAGGCGGAGATGGCGTGGATGGAGGTTAAAGATCCATTTCAAGTCGGCCACCCGCTTGAATATTACGAGGATAAATTTACGCACGCAGTCGCCTTAGAATGGGACATTCGCTTGGCGACAAAGACCAGCTTTGATACGCAAAATTTCAAAAATTCAATCCACGAAACGTTTGAGAAAATTTACGCTCAAATTCGCGCAAACAACGATCTAATGAAGTCTATGGTCAAATCAAACATCGATAAAACTCAGCTCTACATCTCCACGCCGATGATCTATTACGGTGCCGAAATGGAGGGGCTTTTCAGCGCTCAAGTCGTGCCAAATGACGAATTTGTGAGCGCAAATTCGGGTAAAAAGATTTTTGCGTTCGTTGATTTTGTGCATGAAAGTGCGAAAGCGAAGCCATTTATGCGGCTTTCTAGCGAAATTTTTGAGAAGAGTTTTTTGGATTTTGGACGCGAGATTTTATTCCTGCAGCCGCACACTTGGCGTAAAATTTATGAAATTTCGACGATCGGCCACGAATTTGGCCACCTTTTCTGGATCGACGAAGACACCGAAATGCTGATGAATCGCAGCGGAGTTTTCAAATATATCGAGGAGTACAAGGCTACAACTGGCGGTTTGATGAACTTTTTCCTTCACGAAGAGCCAAATTTACGCCTTCCGCTCTTGCACAATGTCATTTCGCGCGCGGTGGGGCTTATTTCTTGGCAAGAAGTAAGCGACGTCAGAGCCTATTATTGCGAGGGTTTGATACATTTGACGCTGCTTTTTGAGAGCGGAGTTTTGGATTTTGATGGGCGAAATTTGAGCGTCAAATTTGACCTTGAGAGCTACGAAAATTTCAAAGCCAAAACGATCCAAAATTACGAAATTCTGGCTAAATTTTACGAGCGAAAATCCGATGCGAAGGCATTTTTGGATGGATTTTGCGTAAATGAGGGTGAAATTTATCTCCCAACAAACGCAAAATGCGCGAATTTCGTCAAATTTTACCACGCGCTTTACAAAGAGATCGGCAACGAAATCGACGTTAGCGGCGCACGCGGCGAGTGGCTGGAAAAATTAAAATCACAAAAAGAGTGCTAAAATGGAACTTTTCACCAGTTTGATAAATCACGCAAACACCATTTTATGGTCATACGTGATGATTTATATGCTAATTGGACTCGGTATTTTCTACACTTTGCGGCTTTGGTTTGTCCAAATTCGCATGATTCCGGAGATGCTGAGGCTGATTTTTAATCCAAAAAGTCGCGCCAAAAATGAGCAAATCAGCCCATTTCAGGCGTTTTGTGTGAGTGTAGCAAGCCACGTTGGCGTGGGAAATATCGCCGGAGTTGCGATCGCTATCGTAATGGGCGGGCCTGGCGCTGTTTTTTGGATGTGGATTATCGCATTTATCGGCAGTGCGAGCAGTTTTACTGAAAATACGCTCGCTCAAATTTACAAAGTCAAAAACGCCGATGGCAAATTTCACGGAGGCCCTGCGTATTACATTCAAAATGCCCTTCATATGCCGATTTTAGCGCGAATTTTTGCCGTGCTTTTGGCGGTGACTTTTGGGCTGATTTACAACTCCGTGCAGGCAAATACCATTGCTGATTCCCTAAATCACGCATTTGGCATCGATGTCAAAATCACCGCGGCCGTTCTTGGCGTGCTTACTGCGGCGATTATTTTTGGTGGCATCAAAAGAATCGCGCGAATCACCTCGATGATTGTCCCATTTATGGCGCTTGCGTACATTTTATTGGCAGCAGTCGTAATCGTGATAAATTTGGGCAAAGTCCCAGAGGTGATCTACCTTATTTTCCACGACGCTTTTAGCCCGCAAGCAGCCGTCAGCGGCGGTTTGGGCGCGGCCATTTTAATGGGCGTAAAGCGAGGGCTATTTTCAAACGAGGCTGGCGAAGGAAGCATTCCAAATGCCGCAGCCACCGCAGATACGAAGCATCCAGCCGCGCAAGGGCTAATCCACGCATTTGGCGTCTATGTCGATACTTGGTTTATCTGCAGCGCGACTGCCTTTATTATCCTGCTTGCGGGCAATTATGAGATCGGAAATGGCGATTTAAAGGGCATCGCAGTAACGCAAAGCGCGCTAGCTGTCTTTTTTGGCGAGTATGCGCCTAAATTTCTCTCATGTTTCGTCTTTCTATTCGCCTTTAGCTCGATCATTGGCAATTATTTTTATGGCGAAATAAACGTCGAATTCTTCGGTAAAATGGGCAAATCGCTGCTCCAAATTTTCCGAATTTTAGTTATTTGCATGGTCGTCTTTGGCTCGCTCGCTGGACTTGGCTTAGTTTGGGATTTAGCAGACGTTTTCATGGGACTTTTATGCGTGACAAATCTTTTCGCCATCACGATGCTCTTTGGCCACGCTAAAATCGCACTCGACGACTATGTCGCGCAGAAAAAAGCTGGAATCAGCGAGCCAGAATTTGATATAAAAACGCTTGAAAACAAGCTAAAAACTGAAATTTCAGAGCGCTTAGAAGGCGTAAAGGAGTGGAAATAATGGGACTAAAAAGTGATAAGTGGATTAGAGAACAAAGCCTAAATAACGAGATGATCGTGCCTTTTTGCGAGAAAAATGTCGGAAAGGGCGTGGTTAGCTATGGTCTTAGCAGCTACGGATACGATATCCGCGTGGCTGACGAGTTTAAAATCTTCACAAATATCGGTGGTACGGTCGTCGATCCAAAGAATTTCGACCAAAATAATGTCGTCGATTTTAAGGGCAAAATTTGCATCGTGCCGCCAAATTCCTTTGCCTTAGCGCGAACGGTCGAATATTTTAAGATGCCGCGCGACGTGCTTGCGATTTGTCTTGGCAAATCAACATACGCAAGATGCGGTATTATCGTCAATGTCACGCCGTTTGAGCCGGGATTTGAAGGGCATATCACGATTGAAATTTCAAACACAACGCCGCTGCCAGCGAAAATTTACGCAGACGAAGGCATCGCGCAAGTGCTATTTTTGCAGGGTGATGAAATTTGCGAAGTCAGCTACGCCGATAAAAAGGGAAAATATCAAAAACAGACCGGAATCACGCTACCTAGAATTCTAAAATAACGCCGAAATTTGGGCAAGAATCTGCTCAAATTTCGGATTTTTTCTTCGTTTATTTTGATAAAGATATTCAAATTTAAATTTAAATTCAGTATCGCACGATATAATAACGATTATCATTTAAAAAGAGAGGAAAATTTATGTCCGTTTTAGTAATAGGAGCAGACGAAATCACCCCAATTAAGGCAGTTTTGCACGATTTGGGCGCCAAAAAAATCGAACACTGGGACGCACGAAACGAAAATCGCGTAAATCGCAAGCCGATCCCTCAAGATACCGATTGCGTGGTGATGCTCACGTCATTTTTAAATCACAACACGATGAAAAAAATCAAATCTGAGGCGAAAAAGCGCAATATTCCGATGGTTTGCGCCAAAAGAAGCGTTAGTTGCGTCTTTTGCGAATATTGCAAAGTTTTTGGGCTAGACAGAGAGTTTAACTGTAATAAGGGTAATTGATGCAGTTTGGGTTTTGCGGCGAGCGCGATTTGGTGCCGCTAGTTTTGCGCGATTTGGGGCAATTTGAGATAAATTCCATCTTTTTGGCGCAATTTAACGAAAATGTTGAGAAGGATTTTCAGATTCCTGCGTGCTTTGCAAGGGCGAATTCGATTCGTTCGATTTTCCGAAATTTCGCCTTGCAAAAATTGGCAGTTAATCCGCTCAAATTCGCGCGTGCAACTAAATTTTGCGCCGCGTCAAATTCTGTAATTTTTGCATTTTTAAATGGCGAAAATTTGCCAAATTTGAGCCAAATTCCAGAGCTGAAAATCGCAAATTTCATCAATATTTTTTTGCGAAATTCGCTCATTTTTGATGCTAACGAGCTTTTCTTAAACTACATTTTTTCGCGTCTTGTCACGCTTCATGGCGCGCAAAAAGTCCTAATGGACGATAAAATGGTCTATTTAATCGTCGATAATCACAATAAAATCGGCATTTTGCCGACATTTAAAAGCTTTGACATCAACGACCGCAGGACTTACGAAAATGAGCTTAAACACGCGTATGATTTTGGCTGGAATTTGAACGCCGTTTATGTGGCATTTCCGCGCCAAAAAAATTTGAGAAAGCATATTAATATCAAAAATTGTGCTCAAAATTCACAAAAATTGGTTAAAATAGTGCCGTATTCAATTTCAAACCACTTTATAAGGAGAAAAAAATGTCAGTAGGAATATTTTTTGGCAGTTCAACTGGACACGCTGAAGAGGTCGCAAGTAAGATTGCGCAAAATTTGGGCGTCGACGCCGATGTAATCAATGTCGCAGAGGCAGACGCAGCGAAAATCAGCAGCTACGATAAGCTAATCTGTGGTAGCTCAACCTGGGGCAGCGGCGATTTGCAAGACGACTGGGATAGCTTCGATTTTAGCGCACTTGAAGTAAGCGGCAAAACTGTCGCGCTCTTTGGTTTGGGCGATAGCGACGGCTATGGCGATACATATTGCGATGCTTTGGGCAAGCTCTACTTCGCATTCAAAGACAAAGGCGCAAAAATCGTAGGTGCGACATCAACTGATGGCTATACATTCGATTCTAGCGAGGCTGTCGTAGATGGCAAATTTGCTGGTCTTGCAATCGACGAATCACAAGACGACCAAACAGACGATAGAATCGCCTCTTGGTGCGATGCAATCCGCTCAGAATTCGCATAAATCCCCAATTATCAAGCCGAAAAAGGCTTGATAATCCCCCAAATTTGGCTTATTAAAACTCTTTGGCTATAATCTCACGAAATTTACAAAAAAGGGCAAAAAATGAGCTTTCAAACCGAATATCAAAAAAAATTAATCACTGCAGAAAACGCCGCCAAACTCGTAAAATCGGGCGATTGGGTCGATCTTGGCTGGGCGGCGACGCATCCTGCTAGTTTTGACGGCGCGCTTACGGAATTGGCTAAAAATAGCGATTTGCGCGATCTAAATTTTCGTGGCGGAATTCTCTGCACGCTGCCTCAAATTTTCACGCTTCCTGACGCAAAAGAGCGATTTACGTGGAATAGCTGGCATTCTACGGGAATTGACCGCAAAATAATCGATGCTGGCTGCGGATTTTACATTCCTGTGCGCTATTCGGAGCTACCAAATTACTATCTAAGCGGCGAGGCGACGGCGCCGGACATTGCGATTTTTGCGGTCTCGCCGATGGATGAGAATGGAAAATTCAACTTTGGCCCGAGCGTCTCGCACATGAGAGCTGTGATTAAGGCCGCAAAAATGGTGATTTTGGAGGTTAATAATCAAATTCCAGTCTGCTTAGGGGATGAAAACAGCGTCCATATTAGCGAGGTTGATTTCGTAATTGAGGGCGAAAATCCCGCTCTACCAGCACTGTCAGAGGCGAAAATCAGCGAAACTGACGAAAAAATCGCGAATTTGATCGTAAATGAAATTCACAATGGCTCATGCATTCAGCTTGGCATCGGCGGCATGCCAAACGCGGTCGGAAAAATCATCGCAAAGTCCGATTTGAAGCACCTTGGCGTGCATACTGAGATGTATGTCGATGGTTTTATGGAGATGTCTCTTGCTGGCAAAATCGATGGCTCGCAAAAGCCCATAGATAGAGGCTTGCAGACCTATACATTCGCGATGGGCAGCCAAAAACTCTATGAATTTTTGCACGAAAACCCAAATTTGCGCACCACTTCAGTCGATAAAATCAACGATATCTCGGTAATTTCGGCAATTGACAACTTCGTATCCATCAATAACGCCGTAAATATCGACCTTTTCGGCCAAGTAAATTCCGAGTCCGCAGCCACGCGTCACATCAGCGGCGCTGGCGGTCAGCTTGATTTCGTCATGGGCGCGTACCTCTCAAAAGGCGGCAAGAGCTTTATTTGCTGTTCTTCGACCATTCAGGCAAAAGACGGCAGCGTCAAATCGCGCATTTTGCCACTTCTCGATCACGGCAGCATCGTAACTGCAACGCGCGCGAATATCCACTATTTTGTCACCGAATTTGGCATCGCAAACCTCAAAGGTGCGACCACTTGGCAGCGCGCCGAGCGCATCATAAATTTGGCGCATCCAAATTTCCGCGACGAACTCATCCAAAGCGCCGAAAAAATCGGAATTTGGCGAAAAAGTAATAAAAAATGAGAAAATTTCTAAATTTCGCTGTTTTGTTTGGCATTTTAATCGCCCAAAACGCCTTTGCGCAAGCACCAGACGAGCTTCCGCCAGCAAAAAAATATGACAAACTCGTAAGCGAATGCTCTCCTTACGACCAAGCCGGCATCCCGGCGTGCGACGCGCTCATCGCGCATTGCGAGAAATTTAACTGGAAAATGTGCCATGTAAAGCCAGTTTTTTACTCTGAGACTGGAATGTATAATTATGTGATGACAGGTTATACCGTCGCTTGTCTTTATTCACCAAAGAGTGATGAGGCTCTTGAAACCTGCCGAAACGGAGCATACCTTAGCCTATTATTTGCCTCAATCAAAGACGAGCAAAATTTTAAAGCCTTTTATAATGCGCTCAACAAAGTCGCTGAGGCGAACGAAAGAGCTAGGAAAGGGAAAATAATAGAAATTCAAAGAAATAACGAAAAACATTATGACTTTAAGGAGGAAGAATGAAAAAATTTATCACATCTGCCGCGATTAGCGCGATTTTGGCGGGATTTTTGTGCGCAGACACGCCAAATTTGGACGCAAGCGAGCCATTAAATGTCTTTAAAGAGTACTACAAGCTCCGTTTTAGCGACACTGCGGCGGCGCAGAAATTTGCTGATTTTGAGTTAAAAGAGCCAAAGCAAAAGTGCGAGCTGGGTGAAACAAACGCCAGCGTGGATGGCGATTTTGCGCTGATTTCTTACACTCGCACGTGCGAAAATGCCGATGACGCCGAATCTCAGGGCATGATGCGAAGCGTGCTAATCCGCCAAAATGGCGCTTGGAAGGTCACGCAATATGGCAAAGAGTGCGACGCGCTCTTTCACGCATTCATCGATGACGCCGCGACTGGCATGGCAAAACCCGGTCAAGAGGCGCTGCAGGAGCGCTACTGGGCGGCGCTTGATAGCATGCGCGAGAGCCCTGATGAGGACGCAAATCTCACGATGAAGCGCCGCTACGACATCGCCAAGGGGCGCGTCACGATGACTGACGCGATGGGGCGGCTGGATGGCCCAAAGAGCGTCAGCGTGGTGTTTGAGTGCAAAGAGATTGATGGAAAGTGGCAAATCACGGACGTTCGCGAGGGAAAATAGAGCAAAAAATGCCTAAATTTGGGCGAAATCGCCGCAGGAAATTTGGCAAATTTTGCCGCAAATTTGAGAAAGAAATTTGACGCAAAATTCGAGCGAAATTTCGTGCAATAAATTTGGCAAA
>Ga0065711_1037921_pt1 | contig 19345 bp, 11 predicted proteins | sample Hoacrofraction12_FD_59098 | JGI IMG/M metagenome (GOLD analysis project Ga0065711, IMG submission 59098) | Hoatzin crop microbial communities from Cojedes, Venezuela - Epithelial fraction 12 v2 (version 2) | ecosystem: Host-associated > Birds > Digestive system > Esophagus > Crop | place...
ACCCAGCTTGTATTTGTGCTTGGGATTGCCCTGACCCATGTGGTGGACCTTGCACTTGGCCTTGTTGAACCTCATGAGGTTCACACAGGCCCACCTCTCAAGCCTGTCCAGGTCCCTCTGGATGGCATCCCTTCCCTCCAGCATGTCAACCACACAACACAGCTTGGTGTTGTTGGCAAGTTGAGGGTGCACTCATCACCACTGTCCATGTTGCTGACAAAGATGTTAAACAGCGCCGGTCACAGTACTGATCCCTGAGGAACATCACTCGTCACTGATCTCCACTTGGGCATCGAACCATTGACCACAACTCTTTGAGTGCGACCACCCAGACAATTGCTTATCCACCAAGTAAGTGGTACATCCATCAAATCCATGTCTCTCCGATTTAGAGACAAGGCTGTCATGCAGGACAGTGTCAAATCACAGAAATATCCTTGAGACCCTCCCAAAATAAAAAAGGTGGAACGTAAGTAATTGCACATTGTGACTCTTACACAGTTTTACATCATGTGGACATCCTTACAAAGAAAGCTATTTCCCCGTTATGCTAAAACTTTCATCTGCGGATGTGTTACCCAGCCATTTCTGTCTTCAGAGCATTGTACAAGTGGAGAATTTATGCTTGCTCACCAAGGATTTATTCTCTTTTAGTTCAACCAGATCAATATGTTTTATTAAAAAAAAAAACTTAAAAAAATTAGCAAGTAAGGAAATAGTGTCTTGACTAGTAAGACGTAGAAGTTTAATAAAGGACATCATGTCAGACTGGAGTGGAATTCAGAAATTCTTGATATGGGGTCTCATGTTCATTTCTTTTCCACTTCAAAAGAGAAAATTATGTAGAAAAGCATTATTTATATTTTATTCTCTATGAATAAAAGGGTTTTCAGACCTTCTTATAAATCTTCAGCATTGTTCTTAGCCAAAGCCTAAACTGACCTGAACAGCCGTTAGGATTTAGATCACGTTCTTCCATCTGACTGACATTCTGATTAAAGGTTCCAAAACCTAAGTTGAGTTGCACGTAGAATTTATAGTTTCATCATCACTGGAAAGCAATACAAGGAATATTTACATGCTAAAAAGTAAGGTAGTCTTCTTGAGTTAAAAATAGAATTCTGATTTTGTCCAGAAAGCTATTCAACACTTCTCAGCCTTATAGGCTGCCATCTTCAAGTGTTCATATTAATACAGACAAAAATACTTTTCTAGGATACTGCGCACAGCTGCAAAAAACTGAGTGTTCTTAACCTCTGACTGGGAAGACTTGTAGTTCTAGTTTTGTATTTGCTGAGTTTTATAACCCACTGAATAAACAGAAGTGGCTTTCTCATTGAATAACAGGAAATCCTTACCTGTCATTTTGTGGTATTAGGAACGCCTCTGTGTTAACTCGTTGCTTTTTTTACTGTTTTCTGGAAGCTGAGGGTATTGTAATCTATAGCAGCCACACTCTTATTGCAGTGTGAACTGATTTGCTGAAGCTGAACAACTATTGTTTGGAACTTTATTATGAATGAATGAGGAAAAGACTGTTAAAGATAACTGCTTCAAAAAAATTCCTTAAGGAGTATTGCTTCACCAAGCCCACAAGAATCAGAGCAAATAAGGCAATGGTGAAATTAGTTACTGACCTCCCAGTAAGTGGCTTAAATTTCCAATTTAGCAGACCAATGGTAACTCTAACTTGAAGGCTAAGTAAACTGCTCCTCCCCTGCTCCTTCCATTATCCTCAGTATGTACAGTAGGAAGGTTTCGATCCTTTGGATTTTTGAAGGCCATGTCAAATAAATGAAAGCGATCCACAGGAAACTGGCATTGAATTAGTTTTGTCCAATCAGCAGCACTTTCTAAGGCAGCATTTGCATGTTTATGTTGATAGAAAGTCTCAGATCTCTTTAACAGATTTGGATCCAAGAGAAATGTGGAACTTTTGTCTGCCTTGTTTGTCTCCTGTACTGTGACTTTGTGTGCTTGATCTGTAGGCAAAGCTAACAGTCTTTTAAACATTGGTCTGACAATGAATACCGGGCAACTAAGTACTGATATTATGAAACTTTGCCTTCTAATTGGGACAAGAACAGAACTGCTGCCATAAATTAGTAGATTTCCTTGGCGGGTGGTTTACTTTGTCTTCTGCGGTCGTTTTTGACCTGAGAGTGTCTGCAACAACATTTTCCAGTTCTGTGTGTTTTGGCACTTCCAAGGAGTACAGATGGATTTCTCTGGCACCTGTTATACATTCTGCCTCAGCCACATCCGAAAGGACTGATGTAACCTACTTTCCAAAGAGTAAAGACGGACTGTGTTTTTCATCACGTCTTAGCTATCCTTTCATTGCGACCCAAGTGTGACTAAGGCTGTGGTACCAGTAAAATGATGCCAATGCAGGGAAGAGCCTTTCAGAGAAGATGAACTCTTCTGCATGGTTGTGCAAACATGCTCCTTGGTGTGTAATGGAATATTTCAAACTTCAGTTAATACCAGGCCCAAATGTTGACTCAGAGAAAGCGATCTTCTGTCTTAACCCCACCAGACTGGTTATTACTTTTCTTTCAAGCATTTCTGTAAAGAATACGCTATTTAATCTTGAGTGGTCTGAAGCTGTTTTTTTTATTATCCCTGGATTGAAGAGACAGGGGTTGCGTTGCTCCTGTCTGATCACATCATTTCAGTGTGAAATTTATCTGGTATCTTAAGAAATGATGTGTGCATCTTGCAGACCCAGTTTGATACTGTATTATGGAAGAATTTTTACTTCTTATAATGACCCAGAATGTAATGATAACTCATTTACTGCTATTCTAAGGATATTTTTTACTATAGAGACTTTTCTATCTATTTTTCCTCATTTTTTCCGTAGCAATTACTTGGTGTATGGCAACTTGCTCAGGAGCTGCTGACTTAAGAACCCGTGTGGTGGTCATCCTCGTCATCTTAATGACACTATCAGCAAAAGCAATTCCAGATTTCTGTCTGCAGAATACCCTTTAGTTCTGGTTTCCTTATCCCCTGTCTCAATTTCAACTAAGATCCCACTTCTAGGGTATTTTCAGCCTAGTTAACCATGATTCCTTCCCTTAAGGTTAAATGTCCTGCAAATACAGGCTTCCGTTAGTAAGAGGAAGAGCAGTGGTCTTTAATAGCTATTTGTATGGAAGTTGCCAGTGTGATTTCTGAGTTTATTAGAGGGTATTTGGGGCTGATCCTCACAGTAACACTGGACAAAAAAACATCCTGGAGAATGAGTTTGTCCTTCAGCTGCCTTTTATTTCAGAGACATGTCACATGCAGGACATCAAAAATAACCTAGCAGTTAATAGCAGTCTCAAAATAACAGCCAGCAAAGTATTTAGAAAAAAGGAAATGAGAACTAAAATTATATTTCTGAAAAGGGTCACTTAATTACTGATTTGTTTTAACTTCTGGAATGATTTCTGCTTGACTGCTTAAATTTGCTATGTGTTAACCTGGATCTGTTTTAGCCAGAGGCAGCGTGTCTAAGACCGAGCGTACGTTTGTCAGAGTTACATCTAGCTGTCTGCAGAGAACCATAGCCCTGCAAAATGTTGATCATGTTCTAGTGTGCCATCAGGCACAATTTTTCAGTACATAATGTGTTTTTAAATGCTGTTTAGAATGTTTCTTATATACTACTATCAACTTTTTTTATGGTTATTGTATTTCTGTGAATGATGGTAAACTTGAGTATTTGGTATGAGCCAGCATTGTTCTGTGTAATAAGAGAACTGTAAAAAAGAAATCTGGTTGAAAATACAGTCTCCAGAGTATGAATGATGTTTAGTTATAGCATGCTTTTCTTTAGAATGTAATTTTGCTTGAAAATACCAGTAGAGAAAACACAGTTTAGAAATAATTAAGAAAGGCAATTTAGCTTTACCTGAACAACCTTCCATGAGAAAACCAACTTTGCGAGGTTCAGCATTGGTTTATTGCAGGACTGGCAGAAGCTGCAGTTCGTGGTATGACTGACTGCAGTGTAGCCACATCTGTATTTACATCTGTGCTTTTCTGAGGCATTTCCTATGCCCAGGGTAAGTTTGATACGATACAGCAAGTCTCACCAGAATGAAAGTAAATGACCTGTTTTATTCAGTCTGTAGCTAATTCTGTAGGGCTGAGAAGACTCTCATCTTTGCATTTGTCTTGTCTATATAAACTTCAAACATCTTGAAAAAACAAATGATATGAATTTCAGTGAGAAGCAGAGGTAGAAAATGTATTTCTCATCTACGTTTATTTTTCAGTTAGGTAGACTTAATGTAAATGCTGCTGCTGGTGTGTGTGTGAATGCACTCTGCGTCAGTCACAGAGGATAAATGTGCTAAGGTGTCGAGTGGAAAATACTCTCTTCCTATACTTCTGCTTGTAGCTGAAGGATTGTCAGAGTACTAAAACTCAAGTCACGGTCATGTTTAAGTAATTGACTGGAATCTTAAGTTTAACTTGTTATTTTTTGGCTTCTTGGGTCATTTAACGGTTGTATGGATCACTCACTGAGGTACGTGTTTTATGCCCTTTGTTAAGGAGACTGTTAAATTAATGAGGCGAAGGCAGAAGGGTGGAAGTGCAGTCTGACCGCTTCCTTTGCCAGAAATAAAAAAAAAGTAAATCAAGAAAGTCTTGCAAGCCATGTGGTAGTCACAATTGCATGCACTGTGAGCAGATCCTTTTGCATTATTGGTTGTGAAGGCTGAAGACACCAAATCTTTTGCTAAAACCAAAAGCTGAATTTTTCGATGGTGTGAGTGATAATGCGATCCTTCTCCCACCTGTAACTCTTTCATTTTGTGTGATGTCTGACATCCCAGCTACTTGGACTGATTAAAAAGAAAGATGTAGCAGCTATTGGTTGATGGTATCCGTTGCTCGGTAAGTGCAAAGCACACAGCCTGCTGTGCTGTGTCCTACCCTGCCTCAAGAAAATTGAACAATGTCATCAAAGGCCACTTATACCTGTTGGGTGACTGTCTGCTTGCTGACACATTCAAAGAAATAGTTGTGAAGTAGTGCTCCAAATGATACCTAGATTCCCCTTCTGTTTGAAAGTATTTGAGAGTAAGATATAGTGCGGTTATTTTTTACGAATGCTATTTACCAGCCATGTGCTGTGAAGACTAAGGGCATGTGAGTGTGTGACTAAAGAAATTGCTTGCTGCTGTCATAAGGCGTAATTAGCTGGCAGAATCGGGAAGGTAAGACTAGCAAGTCTGCCTGACCGATGGGAAGCTGGAGTAATGCGTCATGCCCCTGCGCTCCCATCTTCAAATGTTCTCTTGTGTAAATGACCTATTTGTCGTGAAAGGTGTCCGACTTAGCACTAAGAGGAATGCATTCTCTTTGTCTACAAAAGCACTAAAAGGAATGGGTTCTCTTTGTCTACAAAATGTGTAACGTGAAGAGAAATGTGATGCAACCAGTCCTTTGCGAGAGGGTGTGGCTGTGCATGCCAAGCCGTACTGTACAGCCACCTCCAGAGGCTCTGTGAAGATTGCTACATTCCTGCGTTCCTCTGGTGCTTGGCCTTTCCACTGCAGTTTATGACAAAAGAGCATATTGTTCTCTGTGGCCTAGACTCATTAGCTACAGAGATTTATTAAATATCTCAAGTTACTATATAGGCAAGATGATACTAGCTGGATCCGCACTGATGAGTGAAAGGTTGAAGTCTCCACCAGTTTCTAGTATGTCCTTCAAACGACTCTTGTGTGTAGTCTGTTGTGAAGGATGCAGAGAAACAACATACATGAACTTCAAAACAGTCAAGTACAGGAGTTACTATGTCCCCTTTCCTTTCATTTATGATGCTAACTGTTCTCTAAATCCCTAGGTTTTTGATGAGGTTTCTCACATATGGGCCTTGTTCTTGTGTTTGCTAACTGTTGAAGTCACCTATCAGTTTTGGAAGCTTCGTCTGCTTTTCCACTATCCTAGGGAGTTTGGGCAAAGAAGAGATTGTAATTCTTAACTTGTGAAAGTACAACTGTTTTGAAGAAGTAGTAGGGAGATCAGCTGTGATAGCTTCAAAATGTATATTTACTTCAATGATATTTTCTGGTTTTTAATGCACTGTATTTCAGCATGCTCACTTGAAGACCTGAGGATTAGTGTTGAGGTGGTGGAGTTTTGTCATACAGTAAGATTTTCTCTTTCTGAATTTATTTTCTCTCAAGGAGTAAAATTATTTTGTTTGTAGCTGTATAATCTAAAGGTTTAAGTATGGTATGGATGCGTATGGAGTAGTTAGAAGGATTATTCAGTATCTCTAAATGCTGCTTAGATGTTTCTGTCAGTGGATCAAAGACAGGCAAGTTACAGAAAAATACTTATAATTGTACCGTCTATTCCATTTGTTTTGTTTTTAGTGTTATTTTAATATCCCTTAAAGGAATTTCGGCTGTTTCTGTTCTTGACTTTTAAATTGGACGATCTACATAGGGGAAAATAACAGATAACTTCTCTCTGCCTTGAAAACAAATCTTTGCAAAAGGACAAAATGGTACAGACATCATGGTACCAGTGCCCATTAATACATGCTCTGAGTTCAATAGTTCTAATCTCAGACAGAGTTGCAGTAGATGAACAAAGGCTGCTGATGCTTTCTCTGCAAGTAACACAATGACATTGTCACACAAATATTTTAGCTGTCTGTGCTGTGGCTTCTCAGTCTTAATCATTCTAAACCCTTTTTTTGATATAAAATGCTGCAGAAAACAACAGCATCTATACTGTGGAGTGTTGGTGTAGAGGTTTTCCAAAACCAAAAATTTGCATTTCTCAGTGGTCTCTTTGTGAAGTCTTTCAGTGTCTAATGAGACCTTCAGTGATGATCTGTCTTACTGCACAGACTTCAATTTAAAAGTCACTCCTTGTCCAGATCACTTGTTCAGTTTTGGTCATTTAATTAAAGTGGGTACATACTTAATTGCACTTAAGTGAATTGCCTTAAAATGTTAGAAATATTAATTTAAATGATGGAATCTTCCAACAATTAAAAGAATGATAATCAAGTACAGTTTTATAGAGACTTTGTTTCAGTATACCTAAGAACATTTTGAGATTTGTGGCATGTTGCTCAAAGACCTGATTTGACTTGGAAATCCACCAAAAGATAATATCAAAATACATTAATTATTGTGGTAAACCTGGATGGGTTTCAAATTTGGCAGAGCCAAATAGAAGTGTTGCCTTAAAAGAAGAAAAAAACGTAGTGTGGATGCTCGAATTACTACCTACTTTATAGTATTGGAAAGCATTTTAATGGAAATTTGCTTGTAACCTCACTTAATCAGTTTTTATATATGTAGGACATAGCTGAGTATGGGTGGGCATATGTTCATTCTATAATGAATCCTATGAGAATGAGTCATTGAACAGGTAAAGCTGCTGTAGACAAGATAGGTTTCGTGCCTTGATTTCTAGCACTTATAACTGCTAGCAGAAACTGTTCAAAAAGAGTGTAAGGATTCTCTTCTCCCTACATTGAGAGGAACCTTGATTACTTTAAATAAACTGGCAAATAACTAGGAGAGGATAGGTGCATTCTCCTTTCATCTTCACTAAACATGACCTTTAAAATATAAACTAGGTTTTGATCAGATCCAGGTGTTGTCTATCTTATCCCATGTCCCTGTCTTTCTAAGAGAGTTCTAATATTAACTTTGATTAGGCAACGTAAACCAGCCAGTATGTGGCTTTTACGTGTAAGTCTACAAAACATGTTTTTATATAGACTGAGAGCTGGAAGCTGATCTGTTAGCTCAGACCTTACTTGCAGGTAGACTTACCCCTTGAGAGTGCTTGGCCTGAGGGATGTGGTTAAGAAGCTAATGTGGAAGGTAGAGCCACTAGTGAGACCTTTTCTTTGGTTAGAAAAGGTGGTGAGGCTGGAGGCCACAATGGACAAATTCTTCCGGGTTCATTAGGTGAACTTCTACCAGGTCCTTAATGCAGAGCTGCCCCATTCAACAAACAAAAAACCCCAATAACCCTTTCCTGGGGCAGACTTTCAGCAGTTGCATGGAAGCAGAAGAGAGCAGTGAAGCGTGTGTGTAAGCTATCCTCATAGCTTGTACGTAAGCTAGAAACTGCTTGTCTCCAGTAGAACTTTATCACATTAACATCAATTAGGGGATTCAGAATACTTGCCTCCTTTGTTTTATGGTAAAGTGCTTTGCCCAGAAGTCTTGCAAGGTTCTGCACATACCTAGTGTGAAGGCAGATTCTTACTTTTTTACTTAGTTTGCCACTGAGTTACCTGGGGAAGAGCATCCGAGTGACATGGCCCTGAATCACTTGGAGAATCAGCTAGTGTGATGGTCTCCAAACTTCTTCTATTGTGCACCCGTATCAGTAAAAAAAATTTTGACTATGCACATGCAATGTATGGACCTATATTTATAAATTATATACACGTACTACTGGAGTTCTAGTATTTTCTTCCTGCACCCCAGTGGGTTGTCTTGCACGCCCCACTTTAGAGCCCGCTGAGTTACAGCGTTACTGTGTTAGAACTCCAACCTTTCGTCATGCAAGGACCCTTATGCTCCTGAAAGACAGATTTATTGCTCTTCGTGTGTGAATGACCAGAGAAATAGGTTGTTTTGAGTTAGAGTTTTGGAAGCCTTCTTTTGACTAATTTTTCAGCTCTGATTATCTTTAATATTAATGACAAATTAATTTCAGAATTAGGACTTGAGTTTATGCCTGGACATATCTGAAAATAAATTGACATCGCTGTGTATCACTGCAGATCATAACCTGACTAGGAAGCAGAAAAGCGAAATTAGAAAGGAGTCTAATGCAAGGATTATAATGAAACTCAATCAAATTTTTTTTAGCAGTTCACTTATCTATTAAGTTATTTGGATGTCTATATTAAAAATTATTTATATTAAGTAGTATAAATAGAGGCAGGACAAATGTTTGATTATAGTGACATGGGATTGCAAGTAGATTTTGCATTCAGCACTCTAGGAGATATGTCTCTAATTTTCCTTAACTCTATCCATTTGATGCCTTTTTTATTATGATAGTAATTGAACAATAACAGTTCAGCTTGAATCCTTTCTTTTAAGCAAATGAAGAGGGCAGAAACTCGAGCCGAATGTCACAGATCAGCAGTTTGTAGTGTTGTTACACACTGGCAAAGTCAATGAGGAAGAAATCAGTTTATGAACTGGATGCTTCCCTCATATCCCACTGGACTATAGGCCATGAAATTCTATATACCCAATGCTGTTGGAGAAACTGAATTGAAGATGTATATCAAAACCAGACACTGATTGTACGTGCTAAGATCTTGGTACAACGCATTACTCGGATGCAGTTCTTTTCCAGTAATCCATCTGGTCAAAATGTACTGGCACTGTTCGGGGCTTTCAGAAACGGGATAGCGTAGCGTGGCCCAGATTTGCCCAGCCTAAATGCCACCTAATTCCACCTAAGTCCTTTTGTCTAATGTTTCCTACTGGCTACATGCCTTTGGAAGCCTGGAGCCAACCAATAAGAACCAACAGGCACGAGGCCTATTGTGGAATTATATGGGATTAAAGCTGTGTAAATCTGAGCCATTGCTATGCTGTTCTGTTTTTTCTGGATATACTGAAGAGCGTCAGCCTTATCTGATGCTGATATGCAAACCACAAACTGTACTGCCCCAGTGAAAATTCTACCCAGTCTTACAGTGTCATTTCCACCACTGTTCCAAGGCTTAACTGCTCCATCAGTGCCTGATCCACCTTGGGAGTGCGTTGGATTTGTTGGGACGCTTTCAGTGGATACAGGCAGTGTTAGGAAGGACATTGTTCAGATGTATGTCTAGCTGTTGAAATATCATATGCAGAAATACTCTGTGTATAGCAAATTGGAAGATTCCTTTACAGGGTATGTTTGGAAAAAAAGAAGTCAGAAAATCTATTTTACCTTACTCTGCGATTCTGCTCTTCAGTGTTTTTTGTTGAGGTTTTTTGTTGTTGGTATATCAATGAGGGAAAAATGCTTTCATCTGGTATTTTAAATATAAGGGCAATATCTTGGTGCACGTTGTGCTTTAGTCTGGGATATAGTTTTTGTAGTTTTTCCTCTGGATGGGTCACCTTGTTATGCTGACCTGAGTGAATATGAGCATCTGCAGTTCTTTCCTCTAGGTGTTTGTTTACTGGTATTTAGTGATAAGATGTTTCTCAAGTATTGTCATTACTAGAAGCAAATCCATTAAAGACTAATTATTTTTAAAGGAATGTGCATGTATCTTATCTGATGTCTTAATATTGCCTGATGACAATCAGAACCTTCCCTGCTTCATTGATTTGCACATTTCCAGTGGGTACTCAAGTACAGTGATTCCCACAAGGAGAACATTCCTTTTGAATCTTAAGAAATGGCACCACTGATTCCTTCTGTATGGTTTTTTTTGTTCATTTTTTTGCCTTAGCCCAAATAAAGCATATAGTTTTGGTTGATCTGGGTTCGAACCCAACCAAATCTATCAGTTCTGACATCAGCCCCAAGCAGTTCTAGCTGCTGTTGTCTTGAGCAGTCTTCCTTCATTCTGCATGACGCTTTTTCTCTAACGGATTTCTGTTGAATTAAATCCCAATACTTGTGCTGGAATTCACAAATTTATGCAGAAAAGCTCTAAAATAACTTCATGTTTTTGATACCAACTTAGCAATGGAAGCGGGGGAAAAAGCGTGGTATTATACTTGTATCTGAACGTAGTGTTTTGATTTATTTAAGAAGGTTTTTACTCAGTTTTTTAAAAGGCATCTTTTCCTTTTCTTTTAAGTAGATCAGAAACCTAATAGTTCCGAACTGGCCAAGGCATAAGATATATCAGTTTAAAATCTGTCCAGCTTGAAATACGTGAAAATGTCTTACGTTTTGGTCAGCTTTGATAAGGTAGCTGGCATCAAATAGTTGATAGTCCAACACTTCAGATTTAAAGAGAAGGGTTACAGATCTGGATTTGCATGTTTTGAGTGAAGTTTGCTCTTGTAATTCTGTGGTGACTCCTATAAAGTGTGTCAATTCTGAGTAGAAGAGAAAAGTTGATATATATTTTTCAAATGTGGTTCACCATTGTGTATTTTGAAATGTTGGGATGGGTTGGGCAACAACAGGCATGCATGTTTCTTTTTGAAGGTAGAATGTGTAACTGTGTGATTTAATAGGAAATTACAGCCAATGGAAGTTAATTTGGCTACATGTAAATATTGCCTTTTTGAAAGTTTGCACAAATTTTTTTTTATGTGAAATATGTATATTTGCATAATACAAGATAGACTGAATCTTTTGTGAGACTACTGGTTTCATGTGTAGTATTTTGGTGGTGGATACAGAGGAACTAGTAGTGCCAGAGTCGCTTTTTAGTTGTCTATGGTAATGGTTCAATTTTATTTCTATAGAACATAGTCTATCTATATTCAAATATAAATATTGCTCCAGTGTGGCAAGCTTTGTGTGTTGGAGACCAGCATCTTTATTGTATTGGGAAACCTGGCATATTCTCCTAGTTGTTCACAAATTCAAACAGATAAAACTGGTTCTTTTCCTTTAGCTTTATTATGGACTGAAGAAAACAGTGGCTAGTTTAGTGAGGAAACTACCTTTAAAGTCCATTAACAACACAAGCCACTGAAATACTATTTTTCTTCCTATTAATTACTAAAATGAATCCAGAAGTGTATGAACTTGAGATGTAAGTGGATTCTCTTATTAGCTTCATGATAATTTGAGGCAGAACGAAAGAACGATGGTTTTAACTTGTCTGCTTCATAAAGCAGTCAGCAGCCATTGCATACTCCACTGTATATTCTGACAAGAATTTCTGGAGAAATAAAGAGAGGGAGCACCACCCAGGGCAGGGAACGACACCTGAAGACCTGACTGGAAGATGTCCAGAGCAAGCTGTTTTGAATTTGGTATTGTCCCTGTTTTGAGCAGAAGTTTGGATGAGCTGACCTTCTGAGGTCCCTGGTAGCCTGAATGGTTCTATGAAAGGTTTTGGGGAGCTGGGATTTAAAAGTTGGTTTTGATGTATCGTTAACACAGTGTTCAATTTAAAAGAAAATGAAATGTAAATCTCTGCTGACTACGTGAATTAAAAAAAAGAGTGCTTTTTGAGCACTTGGGTGAATTAATTAGATAAATGCTGAATGGAGACTAGCGAAACTGGAAGCTGATTGGAAAAAATCAGACACACTTACCTCTGCTTCCTCTTCCTGCTGCCAAATAAGAAGTCTATTTTGGGTGTAGCTGCAACAAATACCATATTCAAGAAGAGAAATTTGTCTTGAGTTGGGAGACTATTTGCTTTATATTTATTTTTTATATCCAAATGCCTTCCATCAGTAGACTTGCATTTTTGAGTACCATATTAACTTATTTGTAATAAATTAAAGCAGAGTTGGCTTTGTAGTACAGATTTGGTTGATAGGGCTACAAGGAATCCCGAACCCTATAACAGGAACCCTTAGTTTCTATGCAGTCTGTGTGACCATGGGCATCTCGGGAACAAAGACTGCTGGACTTTTCAGAAGACAAACAGCTGGAACAGTAGAAGACAAAGATTGGAAGCTTGTTTTGTGGAGAGAGTTCAGAAAAACCAGGAGAGGCTTCCTAAATGTTTAGTCTTGATGGAGTAAGCATTTCATGCAAAAATGTCTGAGCAAAAATGTCTGAGCAAAAATGTCTGTAAAGAGGGGTTCTCTTGATCTTCTGGGACTATCTGTGGTAGGTTCCTAGATAAGAGAATAATTTTTTGCATCTGGGATATATGAGAAATTTTGAGGGGGATAGCCCCTCAATTAACTCTGGATATACTGTTAAGAAAGTTTGATTCCTGGATTCCACTGTGTTGATTCTAATAAGAGTGTAGTATCTGCTGACTTAATACTTTGTGAATATTCATGCTCAGCCTGAAGCTTTGTGAATATTCTGATATTCAGTATTTTACAGTAAGTGATATTTCTTTTTCTTCAGTGTCTAGGCCCTTCAGTCTGGTTGATGGCCTGGAAATAGGGAAGGCATACGAGAAGCGAGTGAGAGGGCTATTATAATGTAGATCGTTATAAAAAATTTAACTATGACTTATCAAAAATTTAATTCAGTCTGATGAATGAACTGCACAAATCTAATATGAATTCTTTGCTTTGATTAAATAAAATGGAAGGACTTAAGAATTCATTCCAGTACTGTAGAATAAAGTGCTTTCAGATTGTCATAATAACCTCAGAGCTCTCAGTCTTCCTGATGTAAGCGTATGGAGGACATGCATGTTCTTCCTCTCTGTTAGATTGGATCCATCTAAGTTAGAGCTGAAATACTGTCAGTAGAGGTCATTGTTACTATTCTTGTTTTTAGTGTTGTATATGAAAAGCAATATGGAAAATGTTTAAATTACATTACTTGGGGAGGGGGTATTAGAATTTTAAAATCTTTTAGTTTTAGAACATGTGCTACTGAAATTATTCAATACTTTAAAATTCAAGGACATGATGCCGTTGTTTCTTACACTGCTGGGTGTGTGTTTATTATCCCATTAGCAGACTGCTGATTTAAGTGGAGTTAATTTCACGACAGTGGTGCACTAATAGCTGTATAAAGTGCATAGTCAAACTTCTAAAGCTTAACAGGACTGTGGAAAGATAAAGCTGATTATACGTACACTTTAAAAGGATAATTGCCTTATAATGAATTTAAACAGTGAAATATAGATATTTTGCAAGTGTCACGTTTAATGGTTTCGTCATTAATTTCATTCTAGAAGATGGACCTCAAAGAATACCTATGGTATGTTTTTGGTGTGACTTGTATGGAATGATTTGATGCTGTCCATTGAGTTCTTAGTAAATGAACTTCTGTATTAAAGCCAGCAGAACCAGAACTCAAATGTCTGTATTCTTTGTGCTCTCCATAAAAAGTCACTTAAACAGAACAAAGTAGAAATTATTTTCTCTGTCACTCCTTCTGTATGTATTTTTTTAATAGGCTAAGGTGCATTTGAAAAATGCTGAGAGGTAAGCCTAGGTTACCTGTAGGCTTACTAGATAACTGTTCTGCAGATAATATCAAGGAAGTAGACTAAGAGTTAGTGCTGGCTTTTTGGTATTGTCATAAATGGGAACAAGACTGTTATGTTGTCTGGCATGTGTTATCATGGTGAAATTACTTACATCATGGAAGGGATAAGAAGAAAATGCCTAAGAGATCAAGCGAAGGTAACCTATGCAATTGCTTTAAAGGGAGGTAGAGGATGGTATTCAGATGGTAGCGTTTTAAGAACAGGTGAGATTGGACATTGAAAGGACAGGAGATCTGGGGCTCTTTGAAGCAGCACTGCTGCAACTTTACCTACTGCCTGATCCAATGGTGAATTAATCAGATGTGTCTGGTTACCATCCACTTAAAACATAATTTCAGTTAACTGCTGTTTTTTTCTCTTAGTTTTTTTGGTGAAGATCACAAAGAAACATAAAACTTTTGCAGTCCTAGGGATATTGCCATCTCTCTCTGTTCCATTTTTGTGTTGTAAAAATGAGGTATTCTGAATGGTCCATTGCTTCTAATGAAAGAAATAGGAAGGAAATCATTCTTGTGGCACTATGTGGACTTCCCATGCTGAACTACAAAGCAGACTCTGGAATTTTTAGTGGCCTGGGGTGCTGGTCTCCTTAGGAGGATGATGTCTATTAATTGCCAATTTACTGAGCACTGTGTTGCACTCCGATTGATACCAACAGGTTCAGTATTCCAGATTATCCCTTTTAATCCTGCAGTCAGCAGAACTCTCTTTTCTTGTCCATGGTAGCAAATGAACTTCCCACATTGCTAAATGGAGCCCTGACATGCTAAAGTAATCCGTGGATTATTAATATGCTACTGTGCTCAGGGGAAAAAAATAATTTCATCAATAATCACTGTACATAGCAAGAATACTAGGGCAGAAGACAAGCGCACATAAGCACTTGGAGAGGGAGGACAAGCTTACTCCTGGGAAACAGCAGTGTCTGGGGAGTGAAATGGGATCAAAAAGGTGAATTAAATGGCCTTCAGTAGTAGGGTTTAGGATTATGGAGCAGCCAAGTGTTGGAAATCTAATGAGAAAAAAGCCTTTGTTGGATGAGAAACGCTGATGACGACAGCTGAGATTAAAAACACCAGTCAAGCAAATTTTCCTTGAATTCATAATATATGTTATTTTTCTACATATTTCTGTACCTCATGAAGTGTGATTAAATTGACGATTAAAATTTTTTTCAGCATCTTCTATGGATTGCAGAAATTACAATATACACGTATAGTCCATCAGGTGTGTGTGACATAAAACGGCTTTTCTACTGAATGTTGCTGGCAGTAAGCTCTTGGTGTACCTTCAATGCCTTTGATCTGGTTCCAAGAGCATTTTCTGTACAATATAAAGTGTATTTATCCTTTAAGACTAACCTGATGAGCAATCTGCAAGGCAGGAGATGGATTTTGTACTCACAGAGTGTTTGAGTTTAGAAAGAGCGAGTCTGAACTACTGATTTCACAGTCTGACTTCGGGATGCCCATTGTTTGATCTTGACCTGCCACTCTAATCAGCTCTGCTACATTTGGCGATGCAAATAAAGAACTTGGAAAAATTTTAGGGAATTTTCTCATTATTTTTTGTTCCTGCCTGTATTCCTCACTGACCTCTAAAACTCCGTGCCTTTTAGATCCGTCAGTGTAGAGGTTTCAGTCTTAACATGCTGGCTCTGGATGTTTTGACCACCCATAGGATCTGTGTAAATTTCGCAGAGGTGAGAGACTCCAGATGTCTTTAACAATATTTAAATATAGGAAAAATACAACTGTGAGAACCTTGTAGGTTTTATTATATACTGGGTAGAAATTTATTAAAAAATAAACGAGTAAACCAAAGACTGTAAGAACTTTTAAAGGTGGTGTTTGTATAAGAAAACTTATGACAGAAATACTACAGATCAGGTGCCATTTGACAGCTACTTCAGCAGTGTGTTGAATGTATCACGCTTTGCGACTTACACACAGAAGTTATTGGAATTCTGATCTTAGCAGAATAATTCCAGTTATGTCCCTTGCCAGAGACAAATGACTCTAATGTGAGATGAGTTATTGTGCTTGCCAGCAGCTCGCTTCCCCCCATACCTAAAGACATAATTTGAGACTTCTGATCTTAATTGAATCCTTAATAGCTTGTCACACTTGCTATAAATATATCTTCTTAAAGGCCAGCTAATATAATTTAATTAGGAAATAGTTTTGGTATGATTGCACTCCCTTGTTCTATTAATTGCTCACCACTGGCAGAGCTGACTCCATTTTTCCATAGTCCTTAATACTATCACTTTTCTGCTTTTCTCTTCTCCCTCCATCTACATCAGCCACCGTCTCAGAAGTTACAGGCAAATGGAAGTGATGAAACATCTTTCCATGTCGGCTGCAGAGATATTTTTTTTTTGAGACCTCAAGTCTTAGCAGTGGGTTTTCAGCTGCTGGTTTCTTTCTTACCATATTCTTACTCCTGTATCATTCTTTCCCGTGTTCCCAATTTTGATTACAAAACAGACAGGCAAAGTAAACTTTCTCCCCTTGCCCCATACTTCTCTTCAGTTGGGCCTGCCTCATGTGTCTTCCCTTTTGTAATTCATCGCAGGAGAGGCCGTGGGATGGGCTGCTATCCACCTCCCCCTTGACAACTATGCCTAAAAAGTAACTGCTTATTTTTGCAGTATCCTTTTTTCAATGTACCGTTGCCTTGTGTATGGTCAAACTATGTCCAAACAAAACATAGCCTCTAAATGGGTGGTGTGCTGCCTAGCACTCCTGTCGATGTTTTAGAAGTGGCAGCAGCATAGTTGTTACAGACTGGAGAAGCAATATTAGTTATCAGGCTGTGTCCTTCTGCACATAATAGAGACACCACTGCCAGTGTTCACCGTTGTCAGAATATAGGTACTTCAGGGCAAGGACTGTATCAAAATCTGCATCTACACAGGTGCTTTATCCTGACTTGTGTACGTGAAATGTCACATTTCTGATGGGAAGTTGGGGTGCAGAATGGACCAAAAGGGAATTCCCTCCTGGAAGGTCAAAGACAGTTAATATTGTAGATTATTTTGTCAGAGTTTATTAATGATGGCAATCAGAAAGAAAGGAGTGAGTATAGATAACAATCAGCATGTATGTTCTGTCCTGGAAGTCCAGATGGGTTTCTGTTTGGTATTTAAGAAGAAAGGGTTTAGTTTGTCTCCTGCTTGATCCTGATCCACTTGATGTTTCTAGAGACAGTCCTTGTATTGCTGGAATCCTTTTTCTCATGCTCTGCTTATTTGAATTTATTTTAAATTTAGGTAATTAATGCTAGTAAATTATGTATTTGGGGGGAGGGAAGTGAAGGTGACCCACTTCTGGCAAGGGAGAATCTGAAAATAACCTTAAGGCTTTAAGAAGGAAAAGCTTAATCAGTTTCTATAATGAATGAATGTTCGTGCTGCAGCAAGATTTCCCACAGGGAACTTAGAGTTCAGATTTTGGAGCTCTGTTGGCATCTTGTATAAGGGTGATGCACTTGCTCTGTATTTCGTTGAATGTCTATGAAAAATAAATTTCAACACGTGAAAAGATGTGGAAATCTTTGGTGTGTGTGTATATAAATGTAAGCGTACACAGAAGGATGAAGGATAGAAAGCAGTAGGATTCCAGTGTGAATTTGGAAAAAGTTTTTGTCATCACACCCCTCGTGCTGTGTAGTCTCTGCAGATAAGCCCTGAAAGAGCTCACTGACTGACCCCTCTGCTCTGGAGCTTTTCCCTCGAAGTGGAGCATTGAGCAAAATTAGTACAGGAGGATGAAAACTTATTTTCTTGTTCTATTATTAGAAAACAACCAAACTGCTGAAGACCTGCACATTGGAGTCTTAAAGGATAAGGATGGGAGGTTTATCTGTTTTGCCTGCAGAAAACTGAATTTTCAGAACAGCTTATTGTTGGTTTAACTCAAAAAGGTGTCAGCAGTAAAGCAGACATTAAATTCTGTATTTAATGAGTTAAGCAAATTTCTACCAGCTCTAGAAAACTCATCCTGAATTATTTACAAACCTTTGAGACTGTTGTACAAAGATTAAAAAAATGATGAATGGAATTCCAGAATGAGGAATTTGGCTCATACCGAGCAGCATTTTCTCTGGATTTTTTTTTTCCTTTAACTCTGCAACCTGCGTATTATCTGACTGAAATGTGGTTACATTATTTTCTGCTTGTTTGATTTTCCTACTTGCCAGAGCTTGCAAAGTTGAGCACCCTTTAACAGTCTGTGCAGTTTAAGGGAAAATTATGTTTGAAATAGTCCCTGTTGCTTAATATCTCTGGAACAAGAAAATATTTTTTCCCTAATCATCTACATCTATTACTTACACATTACTTAAGTGGTTATTCTGCGTTTAGTATCATGTCGTTTTATTTGTTCTTGTTGAAAGCAAAACATGAAAGAGGAGAAGGTATGGTATTGGACATGGGAGAACTCATTTAAAACCTCTGTCGTGTTGCCAGCTTCTTGGTTGACACTGGGAAATCTCTGTGGATCGGTGGCTCATTTGCAATTGAGTGGTGCTATCATCTCGTTGCAGTTTTGTGAAGAAACATTTATGAAGAGCTGTAGTGTCATACCATAATGCAGGCCTTCCTAATGCCCCGAAAAAATAGAATTTATCAGATATTTGGGCGAGTAATTGGTAGTGGAAACATTGCTTCCAATTTGCTCATCCGAAGAGTTATCTGATAACCACTCCTTAGAACAAGTTAATTTGCATATACTCTAGTTAACAAAACTGCATGGGTGATGTGTGCAAGAGAATTTTTATATCCCTGATGTGAAACGTAAACTTGAATAAAGGTCTTCATCTGCTTGTAACAGTAGAAATCGGAAATGTTATAGAAATCTAGAAATTTGGAAATGTTTATAGAATGGTTTTGGTAAGTTTAAAAGAAGATGTTAATTATACCACCAATAGGCCTCTTAAGGTACACTTATCTCCCTTGGTGGTGGTTGTGGATTTTTTCCAGTTTTTTTTTGTAAAATTTCAGTCACTGATAAGCTTTATCTGAGTTTCCACAAAGCGATGCTTTATGTTCCCATTTTCCCCTTGACAGACAGCTAAAGATAAGATTGATGAGAAAGATACTGCCTGGTTGGCAGTGAGGATGTTGTGATTGCTGTGGTTGTCAGAGGCCAGAACTGAGGAAGGAACCCAGTTCACTCACTGATTCACTGTGACCAAATCTGGACACAGCTGAATTCACTTAAAAAAAAAAAA